>Ga0208279_1000339_pt1 | contig 40264 bp, 31 predicted proteins | sample AntAceMetag02UKM_FD_184766 | JGI IMG/M metagenome (GOLD analysis project Ga0208279, IMG submission 184766) | Saline lake microbial communities from Ace Lake, Antarctica - Antarctic Ace Lake Metagenome 02UKM (SPAdes) (version 2) | ecosystem: Environmental > Aquatic > Non-marine Saline and... | reverse complement strand
GCTCTTGCGTGAGGCTTTGCTTTTGCGTCATCTCACTTTCTCCTTCCTTTTGGTAGGAGAAAGTGTTACCTTTATTTAGCCCATTTATTCCGGATTCTTAGTAACAAAAACAATTAGTAAGTGCCCTAATTGCGCTAAAGTGCCTAAAGTTATAAGTTGTCGCTGCTGCCTGGCTATAAGCTTACCGCATTAGTAAGTGCCTAAAGTGCGCTAAAGTGCCTAAAGTTGAAAGTTGTCGCTTTCGCCTGGTTATGAGTTTGCAGGCTTTTAAGTGACTGAAGAAAAAGTTTCATTTAATTGTTAACTTTAGCAGACAACCAGAATTCTTAAAACCATAAATTATCATTAAATCGCTGCCTATAGGCAGCGATTTAGATTTAATGATATTGGAAATGAAACTCGATCCAGAGTCCGTCGTCCTTGATGTAATCCAGGATCTCCTGGTTAAGCGGCTCATAGGGCTGGGCATATTCAACCGCATTCAGGCTATAGCGCATCTCCATATCCGGGCCCAGATGCTCATTAACCACCACGTTCTCCAGATGTCCGTCCGGCATGATCTTGAATAAAATATGGGTCCGGGTGGACCGGACGAAGAAGGTGTTGTTCATGACATTGAACTGCCAGAGGTTGACGACCCGGGGTTTCATCCGGGCTAAGTACTTTCCCACCTCGGTTGATCGGGCATTGTAAGCCACCTGTTTTAATATCCAGGTCTTCCCCTCCGGACTCTTCGCCTCCGGGGCGAAAAACTTGTCTTCCCCCTCTCCCGGGATCGGGCTGACATCACCCGCTCGGGCGGAGATCGCCCGGGCAGGAGATTCCTCACTCTGGCCGCTCTTGTCTGCCTGAGTATCTCCGATCTCTTTCTCATTATCATCAGAGATTTTTTGTTTCTGCGCCGGTGCCTCAATCGCACCGGGTTCTCCGGTGGCGACTTTGCGGATACTCCTTTCTTCTACTGTCCCCACTGATCGGGGAGAATCAGTCAGGTCAGTCTTATCCGGGATCATGTCCTGAGCCAGACTGGTGTGGTCCGAGATTAAATTTGTAACCGGTTCCTTGTCTACCTCCATAATCCGGTCCGGGGAGTCGACGAACTCCAGGTGGACAGATTGTTCGGGAGGCTCAATGATAATAATCCCGGGGGAGAAGAGCGGAATCTTACTCAATCCCCCGATAGTGATAATATGAAAGAGCAGCGATACCAGTAGTGCTCCCCCGATCAGTAACCGGAATCTGACCGCCTCACGTCCGGGAGGCAAACCTATTTGGAAAGTATGTAACATAGTTTCGCGACTTTTCTGACAAGACGATTCTGGGACAGGACGATTTGGCCCCTGCCTCGGACCCTTTTTATGACAGGACTATTACAGGCAGGACTATTATCCCCCGACCTCGGACCCTATTTATGACAGAACCATTACAGGCAGGACTATTATCCCCCTACCTCGGACCCTTTTTATGACAGGACTATTACAGGCAGGACTATTATCCCCCTACCTCGGACCCTATTTATGACAGAACCATTACAAGCAGGACTATTTGCCTCTCATCGGCTTTTTTAAAAAAATTGTACTATTATATTCTTAACTATTTTCTATTTAATCGTTCTGCCTGTAATCGTTCTGCCTGTAATTGTCCTGCCTATAATCGTCCTGCCCTTAATAATTCTGCCTTTAAATCGTCATGTCCCAAAATCGTCTTGTAAATAATCGTCATGCTAAAACTTAACTCAGCAAATTCTCGGAATGGGTTCACCGCTGGGCCAGTCCACAATACGGCGGCCGCCGGATTCGGTCTTTAGGATTACCATTCCGGCCGGTTCCCGGATAACCCGGCCGATGATCCGGGCTTCTCTTCCAGCCGGGTCCTGTTTCATAGCTTTGATTAATCTATCGGCGTCCTTCTCGACCGCGATGGCGCAGAGTTTTCCTTCATTGGCGAGAGTGAGCGGGTCCAGGCCAAGGATCTCCAGGGCGGCTCTTACTTTCTTCTGAACCGGGATCTCAGACTCTGTCAGCTCAATCCCCAGATCTTTGCCGTCAACTAGTTCATTCAACACCGCGGCCAGGCCGCCCCGGGTGGGATCGCGCATAAACTTGATATCCGCGCCGGTCTCGATCATTGCCGTCGTCAGACCATTTAAAGGGGCGCAGTCGCTGAAGAGCTGAGGACTGATATCCAGCTCTTCCCGGGCGGCCAGGATCGCCAGGCCATGATCACCGACTGGTCCGCTCACGATCACGGCGTCGCCGGGGGCAATCCGGTCGGGAGAGAGAAAAAGATTATCCGGGAGAACTCCGAGGCCGGCGGTATTTATATAGATTCGGTCGATATTGCCCGCTTCCACCACCTTGGTATCCCCGGTGACAATCAAGACTCCGGCCCGCTTGGCCCAATCTCCCATTGAGGAGACAATCCGCTTCAGGGTTTCAATTTCGAGCCCTTCTTCGATGATAAAGGAGCAGGTCAGGTAGAGAGGTTTTGCTCCGGCTACCGCCAGATCGTTGACGGTCCCGCAGATCGCGAGTTTCCCGATATCGCCGCCGGGAAAGAATAGGGGGGTGACGACAAAGGAGTCGGTGGTGAGCGCGATCCTTCCTTTCAGTGCGGGGAGGGTGGCCGCGTCGGGGAGACCGGCGATATGAGTATTTAAGAACTCCGGGAGGATAAGTCCGTTGATCAGATCCCGGGCCTCCCGGCCCCCGCTTCCGTCTTCAAGCGTAATTCTATTTTTCATTTATTGAAATTTCAGGATTAAGTATTTTTTAGTAATATATAATCTTACTATATTGTACTGTATTACCATTTATAGGAAATTTCAATAAATGAAAAATAGTAACACTTTATTACTTGGAAAATATCCACCACCCCGATTGAATCAATCGGGGTGGAGATGTGATTGATAGCTAGACCATACTCGAAAAGGTATTTTCAACTTTTTGTGCTAAAAAACTAAATATTCACCACGAAGGTCACGAAGAACACGAAGAAAAATAAAGAAAACTATTAAATTTTTTCTAATTTTTTGAAATTCCTTCGTGTTCTTCGTGCTCTTCGTGGTTAAAAAGGCTTTTCGAGGAATGTATAGCTAATAAACACCTACCCCAAACTTCTTCCTTCCTGTGCCACTGGCTCAGGAGGGTGGTATAATAAATGTAAGGATACACAGATATGGAAGAACCTATACTTGTCATTATGGCGGCCGGGATCGGGAGCAGATACGGGGGGTTGAAGCAGCTTGACGCGGTGGGGCCTTCGGGAGAGATAATTATTGATTACTCCATCTATGACGCGATCAGGGCCGGATTCAGTAAGGTGGTCTTTGTCATACGGCGGGATATTGAAGCGGCCTTTAGGGAGAAGATCGGTAACCGGATTCAAGATCGGATTGAGACGGCCTATGTCTTTCAGGAGCTTGACCAGATCCCGGAAGGTTTTTCTCTTCCTCCCGGGCGAACAAAGCCCTGGGGGACCGGACAGGCGGTGCTGATCTGCCGGGAAGAGATTGATCGGTCCTTCGCGGTGATCAACTCGGATGACTTCTACGGGGCTTCATCATTTCCCGGCCTGGCCGATTATCTCCGTCAGGCTTCCGATCGGGATGGAGTCGCGGACTACTGCATGATGGGGTTCACCCTCAAGAACACCCTCTCGGAATTCGGCACCGTCTCCCGGGGATTTTGCCGGGTGGACCGGGAAGGTTACCTGGAGGATATTCAGGAGCGTCTCAAGATCAGGAAGACCGGGGAGAAGGTATCTTACATCGAGAATGGAAGCGACTGGATCGAGGAAGATCCCGAGAGCATTGTCTCGATGAATATGTGGGGATTTACACCCGGCATCTTCCCGGAATTGGAGAAAGGATTCTCAACCTTCTTACGCGAGAAGATCGAGATCCCGAAATCGGAGTATCTCCTCCCGGAAGAGGTCGGGATGCTGGTCCGGAATAAAAAGGCGATGGTCAAGGTCATCCCGACCGCCGAGAAATGGTTCGGAGTGACCTACCCGGAGGATAAACCCCTGGTCCAGAAAGCAATCGGGATCCTGGTTGATGAGGGTGTTTATCCGAAGATGCTCTGGTAATTTCACGGGATTTACCGGAGTAAATCCCATGAAATTACCAACTTTTTAACAGTGTATTCCAGTTAGAAATATCTTTACTTCCAAAAATAAAATATATATTTTAAACCTTTAATTGAATTATGCGTTTGAGTAATGAAGGAAACAAGGAAGATGGAGATGACCACCAAGGAGAGGATATTGGAAGCCGCCTGTCGGGCGTTTGCCGAACGGGGCTTCCGTCAGACGACGATCGCCGCGATTTGCCAGGCGGCGGAGGCTAATATTGCCGCGGTCAACTACTACTTCGGGAGCAAGGAGAAGCTCTATGAGGCGGTCTGGGAATATGCCACCGCGCAAGCCGAAGAGATCTATGGGCCCGATGATCAGGGGGAGACCCCGGAAGAATGGCTACGTCGCCATAGCCGCAACCTGGTAATGATGATCTTTGACGAGGGGCCCGGAGGTTGGATTCCTCGCTTGATTCGTCGAGATATCGATATCGAGATGGAAGGTGAATTGATGGAAAATATCCGAAGCCGGTTCCTTGAACCACACCGGCAGCAATTGGAGAAGGCGGTAGCCAGTATTCTGAACAGTGATCCAGCCAGCTTCGCGGTTCGCTGTGTGACCAGTCATATCCATGCCATGTGTATATTTCTCAATATAAAGATGAAATTTCGGAGACATATTTTTGGAGCGGAGAGGCCGGATAGTCGGGAGATTGAATTTTTGATTAAGAGTATGCAAGAATTTATTAAAGGAGGGATCGAGCAGGTTCGGTCCGCTCTGAAATCAGGAGAATTAAGCGAAATAAACCTGGAAGGGAATAAATGAGGATTGGGAAGATATATTTAGGATTTATCGGGGCGGCACTACTGGCTTTTCTACCCGTTGCCTGTACATTTTTGCCGGAGCGGGAAGAAGCGCTTGAGCCGGAGGTTCCGGCCAATTTCAGTGAAGAGACCGGGGCTTCGTCCATACATACACTCTGGTGGGAAGATTTTGGTAGCGCCGAGCTTAACCGGTTGGTTGAGGAAGCATTCGAAGGTAGTTTCGACCTCCGCCAGGCTGAAGCCCGCCTCCGCCAGGCGCGAGCCACCGCGGTTATTGCCGGAGGAAATCTCTACCCGGAAGTTAACCTGGCTGCGGCCGGCGGCGCGACCCGTGCCCGGACCGACGGAGGAACCGCCACCACGGAAAACTACTCGCTGGGCCTGGCGGCCAGCTATGAGATCGATCTCTGGGGAAGGGTGCGCTCAACCGCGAATGAGGCGGATACTCTGGTCCTGGCATCCAGCGCGGATCTGGACACGGCCCGGATAACCCTGGCCGCGGAAGTGACGGACCGCTGGATCGCCATTGTGGAATTAACATCCCAGCTGGAGTTGGTCCGCCGGCAGCTGGAGACTAACCGAACTTTGCTGGAACTTCTACTTTTACGTCAGCGGAAAGGTCTAGCTACCGCTCTGGCGGTATTCCAGCAGAAACAGGTTGTGGCTGGGACTGAATCTCTCATCCCTCTTCTTGACTCCCAGCTGGCCACCACCCGCTATGAATTGGCTGTTCTGCTCGGACGCCCCCCTCGATCAAATATCGGGCTGGTATCTGACCAGATCCCGGTTCTTTCACCGCTTCCGGAGATCGGACTTCCATCTCAACTCTTAGAGAATCGTCCGGATATCCGGTCCGCCTACTTTCGTCTGGAATCTTCCGACTGGGGTGTCTCCGCGGCCCGTGCCAACCGGCTCCCGGCCCTCGCTCTGACAGCCTCGGCTGGATATCGATCGGTAGAGTTTGATGACCTCTTCGATAACTGGTTTGCCGGCTTCGCGGGGGCTTTACTGGCTCCTCTGATCGACGGCGGCCGCCGGTCGGCCGAAGCCGATCGTGCTCTCGCCGTATCGGAGGAGAGGCTGGCTTATTATCGGGAAACCGTGCTTACTGCTTTCAGGGAAGTTGAGGACGCCCTGGTCCGGGAGAAGAAACAGACCGATTACATCTTCTTTCGAGGCAATCAATTGGCGGCCGCGAAGAACGCGCTCTCGGAAGCGTTGCTCCGCTACCGGAAAGGTGATATTGAATACCTGGATGTCCTGGCTTCCATTACCTCGGTCCAGTCCCTTGAAAGGGAGGTGCTTTCCGCCCGCCGTGATCTTCTCATCTATCGAGTTTCTCTATATCGCGCCCTGGGGTCAAGGTGGACCGAGGAGTAACAACTGTTAAAATATTAAACAATATAGCATTGTGCCAACAGAGCCGAGGAGCTTTTAACTTTAGGCACTTAAGGCACTTCAAACTTTAGGCACTTAAGAACGTTGCCCGAACGAAGTGAGGACTAAGTTCTTACTATTAGCGGAGATTAATTATGGATAATATACCCCCTAAAAAAGCCAGCTCACCGGCACCGATAAAAATATTGCTGCTCTCCCTGCTGTTTGTGATTATTGCCGTGGGAATAGCGGCGTGGTTAATTAAGACCGCACCCAGTCCAGTGGTCCGGCCACGTCAGGAGCAGGCCAGCCTGGTTGAGGTCAGTTTACTGCAGGTCAGTGACGAAGCGGTTGTTATCGAATCATCGGGCGAGGTTATCCCGGCCCGGCAGGTTGATCTCCAGACCCGGGTCTCCGGTGAGGTGGTAAGAATTAATCATTCGTTCATACCCGGGGGACGGCTTACAGCCGGGGAAGAAGTGATTAAGATCGAACCGGAGGATTATGAACTGGCAGTTGAACGGCAGCAGGCGGAGGTTATCCGAAGCGAGCAGGAATACCTGATCGAATCGGGACAACAGGATATCGCCCTCCATGAGTGGTCGCTATTGAATGACCAGAGTGAAGCAACCGAATTGGACCGCGATCTCGCGCTCCGGCAGCCTCAGCTGAAGCAGGCCGAGGCGGATCTTTCCTCCGACCGCGCTTCTCTCCGCCAGGCTGAATTGGATCTGACCCGGACATCTGTTACCGCGCCGTTCAATTCGGTAGTAATCAGTAAGGATGTTGAACTGGGTGCCCAGATCTCCTCCTCGACTCTTATCGGTAGTCTGGCCGGGACCGACGAATTCTGGGTTCTCCTTACCCTTCCGGTTTCGGATCTGGCCTGGTTCTCCGCTGGGCCGGTTAATGAAGGGTCCCGGGTGATTCTGTTCCCAACCGGTCAAAACAAAGAAAATATCAGCTGGGAAGGCAGGGTTATCAGAAAACAAGCTGATCTTGATGAAAAAGGGCGGCTGGCCCAGATCATTGTCTCGGTTTCCGGCCCCCTTGATAATCCCGATCAACCATTGCTCCTGGGGATGTATGTTACCGCGAAGATTCAGGGTAAATCTGTTCCCGGAGTCTTCTCCATCCCCCGCAGCGCGCTCCGGGGATCGAACGAGGTCTGGTTGGTTAATTCGGAGAGTCGCCTGGAAGTCCACCCGATAGAGGTAGTCTGGTCCGGCCTGAATCGGGTCCTGGTCCGCGACGGTCTGGAGGAAGGGGGGAGTCTGGTTATAAGTGATCTGGCCACTCCGGTCGAAGAGATGCTTCTTAAAGTGGTATCTTCCGGCGGGGAGGATAGATAGTGAATAGTTCCCCGCAGCTTGACGATCTCCGAGGGCCGATCGCCTATATGGTCCGACACCGGGTCGCCTCCAATCTCCTGATGCTCACTCTCCTGCTGGGAGGCCTGATCTGTGTTCTCTCAATCAAACAGGAGGTATTCCCCGATTTCGATATGGACATGGTGAATATCAGCGTCTCCTATCCGGGGGCCAGCCCCGAGGAGATCGAGCAGGGGATTATCCTTTCGGTCGAAGAGGCTGTCAGGGGTTTGGAAGGGGTGGAAGAGGTTAGCTCTACCGCCCGGGAAGGAAACGGAACGGTCAGTGTCGAACTCTTAGCCGGGGCGGATCAGCAGAAGATCTACCAGGAGATTCAGCAGGAAGTGGATCGGATTACCACTTTTCCGGAGGAGGCAGAGTCACCGAGTGTGGTCCTGATAACCCATAAACGGGGAGTGATCGACCTGGCGCTTCATGGTGACCTCCCCGAGCAAACCCTGCGTGAATTAGCCGAAGAGACCCGCGACCGCCTCCTCCATTCCCCGGAGATCACCCAGGTAGAGCTGAGCGGGGTCCGGGATTATGAGATCGGGATCTCGGTCAGCCGCGACCGCCTCCGAGAGTACAACCTGACCATCCCTGAAATAGCCGCTCAGGTGAGAGCATCCGCCCTGGAATTAGCCGGGGGGAGTCTTAAGACCGATGGCGGTGAGATACTGGTCCGGTTCCAGGATCGTCGGGATTACGGGGATGAGTTCGCGGATATCCCGATAATCGGGAGCGAATCCGGCGGACAGGTTCTTCTGGGAGATATCGCCGAGATAACCGACGGATTTGAAGATACCGACCGATTCGCTACCTACAATGGAGAGCCCTGTATTTTTCTCAATGTCTATCGGGTGGGCGAGCAGACCCCGATTCAGGTTGCCGACGCGGCGAAAGTGGTCATACAAGAACTTAATGAATCTTATCCCCCGGGAGTTGAGATTAATGTTCTCAGAGATCGTTCCGATACCTACCGGCAACGTGCAGCTCTCCTGCTGAAAAATGGCTTCACCGGTCTGGCCCTGGTTCTGATTCTTCTGGGCCTCTTTCTCCAGCCCCGGTTAGCTTTTTGGGTGATGATGGGGATTCCGATATCTTTTCTTGGCGCCTTCCTCTTTCTCCCCCGGATGGATGTCTCCCTAAATATGATATCGATGTTCGCCTTTATCATCGCCCTGGGAATTGTGGTCGATGATGCCATCGTGGTGGCGGAAAATATTCACGGGTATCTTAAACGGGGCTTTCCACCGATCCGGGCGGCTATCCTGGGGGCAAAGGAAATGACCACGCCGGTTATCTTCAGCGTCCTGACCAATATCGTGGCCTTCTGCCCGCTCCTCTTCGTTCCCGGTGTGATCGGCAAGATCTGGAAGGTAATTCCGATTGTAGTCATCTCGGTATTCAGTATCTCCCTGGTTGAATGCCTCCTGGTACTTCCTTCTCATCTCTCCCACAAGGGTCTTCTGGGAAAACTTCTGACCCCGATTACCAAGCGCCAGGAAGTCTTCAGTTCCTGGTTCTACCAGTTGATCCAATCGCATTACTCTCCTTTCCTTGCTCGGATGCTTAAGTTCCGGTATCTGGTAGTGGCCGGGGCGATCGCGATCCTGATTCTGGTGGTTGGATATGTAGCGGGGAAGAGGATCGGGACCGAACTGATGCCGAGGGTCGAATCGGATTTTTCCGTGGTCACCGCGGTTCTCCCCTATGGTTCTCCCGTGGAACGGACCATTGAGGTCCGGGATAAACTGGTCGCCGCCGGGAATAAAATCGGTCGTGAACATGGCGGTAAAGAACTTCTCCAGGGAATATACGCCGACATCGGAAGGTCCTACAACGGAGTCTCGGGAGGGCACGTGGTGGAGGTCAGATGCTATCTGACCGACTCCGATACCCGCCCGATCGGAACCAGTGAATTTACTAAGTTCTGGCGGCGGGCCGTAGGAGAAATCCCGGGACTTCAAGCTATGATTTTTGAATCCGATCGGGGCGGTCCCGGGGGAGGGCGGGGTGTAACCTTGGAACTCTCCCACACCGATACCGATATCCTGGATCAAGCCGGGACCGAACTTGCCGAAGCGCTGGCTCTCTTCCCGGTGGTCAGTGATGTTGACGATGGTTTTGCCGACGGGAAAGTCCAGCTGGACTTCTCTCTTCTCCCCCAGGGGATCAACTTGGGGTTAACCTCTTCCGAGGTTGCTGCTCAGGTCCGGGGATCTTATTATGGGACCGAAGCGCTCCGCCAGCAGCGGGGCCGCAATGAGGTCAAGGTTAAGGTTCGCCTCCCCAAAAATGAACGGGAATCTGAGTATGACCTGGAGAGACTCCTGATCCGGACTCCGGATGGAGTTGATATTCCCCTTAATGAGGTGGCCCTGATCACCCGTGGCCGCGCTTATACCACCATTGAAAGAAAGGAAGGACGCCGCACCGTTACGGTCTCCGCCAATGTCTCCCCCGCGTCCGAAGCGGAGCGGATTGCCAATGAGGTGACCGTGAAGATTCTCCCCGATCTGATGGAGAAGTACCCGGGACTTACCTGGGGTTATGAAGGCCGGCAGGCCGACTTCCGGGAAGGCAACGCTTCCCTGGGGATGGGCTTTGTCTTCGCGCTGCTGGTGATCTATGTTCTGCTGGCCATCCCCTTCCGGAACTATACCCAGCCTCTGATTGTGATGGTCTCGATTCCTTTCGGCGTGATCGGGGCGGTGATCGGTCATGTCATCATGGGGTACAGCCTGAGCATCATGAGCCTGATGGGGATCGTCGCTCTCTCCGGGGTGGTGGTTAATGACGCCCTGATCCTGATCGACTTCATCAATAATAAAACCGCCGAAGGGATGCCCTCTTCAGAAGCTATCCACGCTGCCGGGGTTCGAAGGTTCCGGCCAATTCTTCTCACCACCCTGACCACCTTCGGGGGACTGGCGCCGATGATCTTCGAGACCTCCCGCCAGGCCAGCTTCATGATCCCGATGGCGATCTCGCTCGGCTACGGAATTCTCTTCTCCACCGCGATCACGCTGCTGCTGGTCCCGTCTCTCTGCTGGATTCGGGAGGATATAACGGGGTTCTTCCGGAGAAGATTCTCCAGTTCCCGGGAAGAAGGAGGAATATCGGAGAGTCAATCCGACTCATAAAATTTTTCACTCTCAGTAATTTTGTGTGGGTTATAATACTAATTTAAACCACGAAGACACGAAGATCACGAAGGAGATGTGCATAGAAAATAGCCTTACCTATCCGGTATGCGTCGACAGATCGACTGCCAAATTAATGTACTGTCGTGTAACCACTTGTATTAACCTATGCCTCAAAAATAATCAAACCGTGTTTGATTTGCCGAATCGGTTCTAATATATGTGAGTATTTTCCTTCGTGATCTTCGTGTTCTTCGTGGTAAATAATATATGCGGCACTGCTGTCGCGAACCGCATAATTCATCAAGGAGGAATATTATGCCCTCATTACCGGAAGAAGTGAGTAACGCCTGGGAGAATCGGGAAGGTTCCGTCATACTGTCGACCGTGAGCACGGATCAGGTCCCCAATGCCATATACGTTACCTGTGTGTCCAAATTCAATGAAGATACCATAGTAGTCGCGGATAATTTTTTCTCTAAAACATTGGATAATATCCTCGCCGGCAGCAAGGGATCGATTCTGTTTATAACTAAAGAGGAAAAGGCTTATCAGATTAAAGGCCGGATTGAATATCTCAAAGAAGGGGTTATCTTTGAAGATATGAAAAAATGGAATCCGAAAGAGAACCCCGGCCGGGCCGCCACGGCACTGAAAGTTGAGGAAGTATATACGGGAGCAGAGAGATTATTATAGTTCCACGAATAATCGTATCCCATCGTATCGGTTCGGCTCTTGACTATTATCTTATGAGAAAGCATATAACATGGTTATAATTATAAAGAGCTAATGGTTTTTATTTATTGCCATATAGCTATAAGCCTATATATCTCTTGATTAATTCCCGTTGTTACCCTTTGCTCCTGAAGATATAACTTGTCGTTTTGTCATCAGTAGGTTATATTATTACCATAGTGAAATACAAGATTCGAATCAAGAGGAAGGTGGAGCGTAGTTTGCCGAAGCTGCCTTCAGAAGTCCAGAAGCTCCTCTTCCTGCTCATTGCGGATCTACAGGCGGATGGGCCGATTCAGAAGACGTGGCGTAATTTCTCGCCACTTGGAACAGATAGGTACCACTGCCACTTGAACTATAGATATGTGGCATGTTGGACATGTCGAAAGAACGAAATAGTGATAGAGGTGTATTATGTTGGCTCTCGTGAAAAAGCCCCATATTGAAATTTCAATCCATGGCGAGAACGTCGCGGAACTTGTCGACTGGATCCGCAAGAAGTATGATGTTGCTGTGCTGTCCGAGGAACCAGAGGAGGAGTTTGTCCCGATTGAGGGCACTCAGTACTGGCAGGAAATGGAGAAGAATCGCATCGGCAATCTGCTCGCGGGTGCCCGCCTGAAGGCCGGGCTGACGCAGACCCAGCTTGCGGACAAGCTGGGTATTCGCCAGAACATGGTTAGTGACTACGAGCATGGACGACGCACATATTCCGATGTCATGGCCAAGCGTCTCAGCAGGACACTCAAGGTCAAAGAAGAGCACCTGAGATACGGAAGCGAACAAGAAGATTGACGGCGATCCTCCGAGCTCACCTAGAAGCCCATTGGCACTAAGAATAAAGTGCTAACCAATGCATCGACTCATACTTTGAAAAGCCATGCTTCGCATGTCTTTCCCAAGACGGTCCTGCACGGTGTTATGTGTTAAAATGGAGAAAAGGTGGGATAAAGACCCCCAAAGGGGTGACAGATGAAATCCCAGAGTGCCGAAGGTCCGGCAGTATTGACGGTAAACCTTGGGGAATAAACGCACCCCAAATCCTTTTTCTTTCTGACGGGACGGACCGAACGTTTCGGCCAGTTATTGGGAGCAGCAGCAGGGGCAAGGTGTGTGTGTGGGGGGAGGTATGACATTATCACCGAGGGGCCGAAGGTCCGGCAGTATTGACGGAAAACCTCGGGCTGAAATGTTATACACTTTTAGGGTATTAAGTTGAATTTGCAGATTGCCCTTATACCGCTCTATTCAAAATAGAACGGTCCCGATCGGATTGTCAGGATTTTTTGGAATGATTCCGTATGGCCTCGTGGCAAAAGTTTAGCGCGACCAATAGCGCAATCCTTAGTAGCCATATCCTGACGATCGTCAGAATATGGCTACTAAGGATCGTATCGTGTCTAACTGTGGGTAGTTATGATAAATCTTGTTTCTGTATTTTAATTCCCAACTTCCTTATCCGGGAACGAAGCGTGCTGGGGTTGATCCCCAGATGTTCAGCGGCTCCGCCGGGCCCGGCAATTTTTCCATTTAAATCCAATAATGTTTTTTTTATATATTCCGTTTCCATCTCATCTAGGGTTAGATGAGGATGATTGGATGAAATTGAAATAGTAGCTGGTCCTACAATCTCCTGGAAGGAATGCGTTTTTAGTTCCGGGAAAGAGAGAGAGTCACCCCGATTGAGTATTAGGGCTCGCTCGATCAGATTCTGTAACTCCCGAACATTACCGGGCCAGTTGTATTCTTTAAGCTGTCTGATAACCTCCGGCTTAACCAGAGGAATATGTTCCAGATTCATCTCGCGAGCTTTCTTCTCGACAAAGTACTGCACCAGGGAGGGGATATCTTCGTACCGTTGCCGGAGAGGAGGAATATGGATTGGAAAGACATTAAGCCGGAACCAGAGGTCTTCCCGAAACCGCCCTTCTCGTATCATATCTTCCAGATTCCGATGGGTGGCGGCGATCACCCGGACATCAACCGAGATGGTCTCTGCCCCTCCCACTCGTTCAAACTCTTTCTCCTGAAGCACCCGAAGCAATTTGACCTGGGCTTCCAGAGTCAGTTCGGCAATTTCGTCCAGAAAGATTGTTCCCTTATCCGCTCGTTCGAAACGACCTCGTTTGCGGGCAATTGCTCCGGTGAATGATCCCTTCTCATGCCCGAATAGCTCACTGTCCAGCAGGGTTTCAGGGATCGCCCCGCACTGGACCCGTATCATGGGACCATTCCTCCGGGACGAAGTCAGGTGAATGGCATTCGCGATAACTTCTTTTCCACTTCCGGTTTCCCCCAAAAGGAGTGCCGGACTATTTGACTGGGCAACCAGGCGGACCATCTCCATCACCTGGCGCAGCCCAAATTCCGCCCCCACAACCCGTGTCCCCGATACTTCTTCCAGCTCCCGAAAGAGGGCCCGGTTATCCTCGGTCAGAAGATTTTTCAGGCGAACTGTTTCATGGTGGCGCCAGGCATTGATCATCGCCATCGCGATTGGTTCATTGACCAGTTTGAGAAGTTCGGCGTGGACGGATGTGAACCGGTTCGGCCCCCGGGCCGAGATTCCCAGTCCTCCGATTGGTTCTCCCTCGATTACCAAAGGAAGGCTGATCAGAGAACAATTATGCAGATCGGGAAAATATCTCCGGACCAGGAGGGGAGCGTGAGTGGGGTCGTTATAGATGTCCACCTGGCTATTCCCCATCTTGTTTTCTTCGATCTCCCGGCGCATCTCAGTATTGATCTTAACCTGTCGTAGATCGCTGGCTCGGGACGGGAAAGAATCGCAATCCCATACTTCGGCCAAGGCGATAATATACATGAAGTTATTCTCGAGATAGTAGAGCCCGATATTGTCGACGGGCATATACTCCTTCAGATATTCCATCAATCGGGAGAGGGCGGTTTCGATCTCCAGGCTGCTGCTGATCCGGAGGGTTACCTCACGGAAAAACTTGTTATGGCTGATATTCATAGTTATCTTTGATCAGATGTTAATTGTGTGATATATCGCAATTTGCGATATATCGTTAATACGGACGTTATATATAGTACTTTTTGATTTATGGCAAGTAAAAACCCCTTCAAATTCCTCAATATTATACCTGGCACGGAATTTGCTATTAATAAGTGAATAAATTCAATACTTAAAATGAAAACTGAAATAGACAGAGTGGTAATAGAAATATGGATAATTATTACCTAAGTTGAGCGATTATTGCGGATGAAATGTGCTAAGATTATGAGGCTGCATCGGTTGCAAAAAACGCAGACGCATTAATAAATGCGAACGAGTATTTTTGCAACCGATTGCAGACCATAAGATTGGTGCATTTCGCCGCATAGAATCGCTCAATTTAGGTATTAGATATTTCTTAATGATTCCTTCTCTGATGGTCGATATGGCTAAATTATTATAATGAGTAAAAGGAGATGTAGATGAAATGGGTTGAGATGATCCGTGTTCGTTCCTCGACTGATGGGATTGCCATTCTTTCTGATGGACTGCCGCGAATAATAACCACCCTGCGGAAAAAGGAAGAGATCCAGGATGCGATCTTGCTCATTCACGCCCTGTATTTGGGGGATCTGGCGGTTATTTTAATATGGAAAGGTGACGGTCAGCCGAAAAAATCATCGGATGGTATTTTTCTGGCTACCCATTTTCGTGAGTATGGAACAGTAGAACACGCGGTCTGGCTGATTGCCTCGAATGAATTAGAATCAAATTCCAATCATCCCGAATCATAAACGGTAATAAGGAAAAAAGATGAGAAGAACAATATTCACAATTTTTTCAGCGGGAGTTACGGTTTGCAGTCTGCTGATAACACCCATGTCGGGAGCGGAGAGTGGAGATCTTAGCGACTTTCTGACCTTAAAAGAAGCGCTTAGACTGGCCGACGAACAGAATTTCTCACTTCGTGAGGTTCGTCAGGAAAAAGAGAGCGCAGAAGGACGGGTAGTTGCCGCTCGCGCGGCGGCGTTGCCTCATCTGGATCTACGGGGAGGATATACCCGTTATGATGATGTCCCAACCTTTGATTTTGGTGGGGCGCCGTTTGTGATGGGCCAGAAAAATAATTATAAAGTTGCCCTGGAGGCCAGTCAGGTTCTCTTTGCCGGAGGAGGAGTTATGGCCGGTATCCGTCGAGCGGATCGTTATGGTGAAGCGGTGGATAGTCGAATTGAACACAGTCGTTCTGAGATCGCTTATTGGGTGCACGCGCTCTATAACGCAGTCTTGCTGGCGAAAGAGGATCTGGCCGTGACCAGCCAGGCGGTGGAACTCTCCCGGGAAAATCTTGATGATGTGCAATCCCGATTTGATCAGGGGATGGCCACTAAATTTGATCTTCTTCGGGCTCAGGCAAAGATCAGTCGGACTAAGGCCGCCCGGATCGGCGCGGAAAACACCGTCCGGACGCGGAGGATTGAGCTTCTGAAGATGCTCCAGCTTCCACTTACCGATCAACGTAAGATTGATGAAGAGTTTATCTTCCAGCCATTTGAACCGGATGAGGAAACTTCTAAAAAACTTGCTTTTGCAAACCGCCAGGATCTTAAAGAAGCTCGACATATGATTGAGGCGGAAGAGGAAGGGGTTACCGTTGTGGATAGTGGTTGGTATCCTAAGGTGGCCCTCTTCGGACAGTACCGGTATGGAGATCCTACCCGAGAATTTGAGGATGAATGGGAAGAATCATGGCTGGCCGGAGTTCGGTTGGATTTTTCCGTTTTTGACGGACTCCTCACAAAAGGACAGAGCCAGCAGCAGGATGCCCGCCTCCGCCAGACTCAACTCCGTGTTAAGGATCTGGAGGATCGGATCCGGCTGGAAGTTACCCGAGCTATCTTTGATCTCGAGACTGCCGGAGAAATAGTTGAAGCTCGCCGAGAGAATCGAATTCAGGCGGAAGAATCCCTCCGACTGGCGCAACGGGGGTACGCAGAAGGCATAGAGCAACAATTGGATGTACTGGACGCTCAACTAGTTTTTACCAGAAGCCGGCAGACTTATGCTCTGTCGGTCTATCAGTATATTATGGCCAAGGTGGAATTGGAACGAGCCACCGGAACACTCTTGAACCAACCCGAATAAGCATATTTAAAGAAGGAGTCCCAGCTCATGTGTTTAACTCATATTAAAGAAAAATTACCCCTGGTGATCCTGGGAAGGATCTTCATATTCATCCTCGGGGTATCCATCCTTGGCGGATGTGGTAAATCGAATGATGAAAAATCCGATGAGGCCGGGAAAACGCCGGTTCAGCTCTCCAGTCTCCGGAGAATGACCTTCAATGATTCGGTCCGGACTCAGGGCACTCTGGTGTCAAAAAATTTTGCTTTGGTACCGGCCCGGATTGGCGGAACTGTTGAAGAGCTTTTTGTGGACGAAGGAGACGATGTTGAGATTGATCAGCCCCTTTGCCAGATCGATCGGGAAAAACTTATTCAGACGGTGGAAACCCGCAAGCAACAATTGGCGGTTGCCGAAAGTTCTCTTGAAGTCTCCCAGGCTCAACTGGTTAATATTCAAGCAGAGTTAAAAAAAGCCAGCAAGGATTATAAACGATTTGAGCAACTGAGAGATGACGCCGCGGTAACAATCGATCGCTTTGAACAGGTTGAGACCAGAAAGATTGGCAGTGAAGCCGCCGACAAGATTGCGGCTGCTCAGATCAAACTGGCTGAGGCCCGGGTGAATCAGGCCAGAGCTTCATTGGCAATTGCCCGGCGTAACCTGAATGACACCACCATCCGATCCCCGATCAAGGGGACGGTCAGTCACCGTTTTTATGAATTGGGTGAGATGGCTAAGAAAGATCAGCCGGCTTTCCGTGTTGATGATACAAATATTCTGGAGTTCTCCGGTTATCTATCTAGCAGTTACTATCCCCGGATTGCGGAAGGAGAGACCCCGGTCCAGCTCCGGATAGCCGGGGAAGATATCGGCCGTTTTTTCATCAGCTATCGTTCTCCGACTATAGATGAAAAATTGAGGACATTTGAGATCAAATGTCTCATCTCCGATCCCCCTCCGTCCCTCGCTCCGGGGATGATGGCTGATGCCGAGATTATTGTGGATAGTAGGGAAGGAAGAGGCGTACCGGTCGGGACGCCGGTACGGAGAGGTGGAGAGATTGTTCTTTTCGCGGTTGAAGGAGGCGTGGCGCGAGCTTACCCGATTATTCCCGGTTATAGTACCAATGGAATTATCGAAATTATCTCCGGATTGCCGGAGACCGTGGATGAAGTTGTCACATTGGGACAGAAGATGCTGGATGATGGCGATATGGTCCGGATCTTGCAGGAGGCACGTTAGTCATGTTTTTATCCGACGCTTCAGTTAAACGTCCGGTTGCGATGAGTTGCCTAATCATCGCCCTGGTCCTGCTTGGTATTAATGCCTATCGGACGATGAACCTGGAGTTTCTGCCCAAAGTTGATCTCCCTTACATCACCATCAATACTATCTATCCCGGCGCCAGTCCTGAGGAGATCGAGACCGACATTGCTAAGCGAATTGAAGATGAGGTAGTAGCGATCGATGGACTCAAACACGTTACCTCAACCTGTATGGAAAATGCTTGCCAGACCTTGCTTGAGTTTAACCTGGATGTTGATGTTGATGTTGTCGCCACCGATGTTCGGGAAAAGATCGACCTGATCCGGAGTGACTTCCCGGCCGATGTCGAGGACCCCATCATTCTCAAGTATGACATCAACGCCAAATCGATTATCATACTGGCCCTGACCGGTGACGCTCCGCTTGATGAACTGTATGACTACGCAGATAATATTTTGCGGGATCGGATCTCTGTCATCTCCGGCGTTGCCAATGTTGATTTGATCGGAGGTTCAGAACGCGAAGTTCAGATCCTGCTTGATCGGAGGGTTCTGGCCTCCCGGGGGCTGACCACGACCGACGTGGTTGAGGCCATCTCAACCGGGGTGCGGACCATACCCTCCGGGAGGTTACGCTCCGGATTTGAAGAGTATACGGTCAAGTTCAAAGCCGAGTTTGATGAAATTGCAGAGATCGGAGACTTGGAGATTATCACCGACCAGGGGCGCCGCTGTTATCTGCGGGATCTGGGGCGGATTATCATGGGGACCAAGGAGCTCCGTCAGCGGGCCGATCTTGACGGCCGTTCCTGCGTGGCGATAAAGGTGATAAAGAAGTCAGACGCCAACGCGGTCACTGTGGTTAGTATGGCCAGAAAAGCCATAGATCGCCTTAACCGCGAATTACCCGGAGGGATGGAGTTGGTCTGGGTGACCGATGACGGGACCTTTACGGAGGCGACAAATTTAAACGCCTGGGTCAATGTTATACAAGGAATTATCCTCACCGCTGCGGTACTTTTCCTCTTTCTCTATAACTTTCGAGCTCTCCTGGTGGTCTCGATTACGATGCCGGTTACGATCATAATTGGTCTTTTCTTCATGAGTTGGATAGGTCTTACTATGAATATAGCCACCCTGATTGCGATCGGGATGTCGGTGGGAATTCTGGTTACCAACTCCATTGTTGTCCTGGAAGCTATAGTCAAACTACTGAAGAAGACCGGAGACTCGGTCCTGTCCGCTCGCCAGGGCGCGAACGAGAGTTTCATCGCGGTCCTGGCCAGCGCCGGTACCAATCTGGTGGTCCTCTTCCCGATATCGATTATGGAGAGCACGATAGGAAAGTTCATCGAGAGCTTTGCTCAAACCTTGTTGATTATGACCGTGGTTTCTCTCTTTATCTCCTTCACCCTTACCCCGTTGCTCTGTTCAGTCATCCTCCGTCCCGCTCGCCAGGGCAAACCAAATCTGCTGGGTCGGATGGAAGCCGGATGGGACCGGGGATTTGAACTTTTCCGGGAGAAGTATCGCCGGGTACTGCGCTTCTTTGAATCCCAGCGTCTAGCTTCGATCTTTTTCATCGTCCTGGTGATATTCCTGATCTTGCTGACACTGTGGCAGGCGGGAAGGATGGGCCTAGAATTGGGCACCGATCCGGATCGAGGTGAAATTTATGTAAAACTGGAATTCCCTACCGGGTATTCTCTGGATGCCACAACCGCTCGCCTAGCCCCGGTGATAGATAAACTTCGCGAGGTCCCCGAAGTAAAACATATTCTCACCACCCTGGGAAAGGTGGAAGGGACGATCGGTCAGAGCACCGAGGGAGTTTATCTGGCCCAGGTCCTGTTGCGTTTCAGCGAGAAGACCGAACGGGATTTAAGTTTATCGGATCTAATAGAAGAAGTCCGCCAGCGGGTCTCCGGTGTCCCCGATGCCATTGTATCCGTCTCATCTCCTTCCATGCTGGGAGGGCAGGAGTCAGGGCTGGAGATGGAGATCGCCGGGCCGGAGCTTACGGCATTGGATGGCCTGGCCCTGAAAACCGAAACCCGGGCTCGGGAAATATCGGGTATTTTCGATCTTGACACCACCGTCCGGGAAGGTAAGCCTGAACTCAGAATTACCCCCAACCGGGCAGTTCTGGCCGACCTGAAATATCCGGCGATCGGAGTGGGGATGGCCCTCCGGGGGAACCTGGAGGGGATTAAGGCCGCGACTTTTAAAAAAGATGCCCGGAACTATGATATCACGGTCCAGCTCGAGGAAGAGGAGGGGAAGGATCAGGTCGTTTCTTTCTTATTCCCCGGTAATCCGGGGCGGCCGATCTCTCTTGATGTCCTGGCCGATTTGGAAGAGATGACCTCCCCGATCCAGATTCTCCGCAAAGATAAAGAACGGGTCAGTAAGCTCTATGGAGAAATTGGAGCGGGAATGACCCTAGGGCAGGCGGTGGAAGATGTCAGCGCCGAGATCGACGAGCAAGAGATTATGCCCCCCGGTTATGGCTACCGGTTTGTCGGTCAATTCGAAACCATGTCCGAAGGAGAATCGGAACTGGGTCAGGCAGCAATCCTAGCCCTTATCCTGGTAATACTCACTCTCAGCGCCGTCCTGGAATCCTTCCGGCAGCCCATCATTATCCTGGTTACCATCCCCGTCACCCTGATCGGGATGATCTGGCCCCTGGTAATATTCGGAGAAAGTCCCTCTCTTTTCGTGATGATGGGGGGGGTTATGCTGATCGGGATCGTGGTCAATAACGCCATCCTGATCATGGATCAGTTCAATTTCCATATTAAAGAGGGAATCCCCCGTCATAAGGCTATGATTACCGCTGCCACCGAGCGGATCCGGCCGGTCATCATGATTACGATCGCGGCGGTTCTGGGAATGCTTCCGATGGCTTTCGGTCGGGGGATCGGAGCTGAAATGCGCAGTCCTACCGGGCTTGCTTCCGCCGGGGGGCTTCTGGTCTCGGGGGTTCTCACTCTTCTGCTGGTCCCCATTATTTATGAACTCTTTACGAAAAAAGGGAAAAATAATTCCAGAATAAAAAAGGGAATAAAAAGATTAAAGCGGATGGTACCACCACAGGCAAGCTCTGAATAAAAAGGTTTTTAAAACAAAAAATCATTAAATCTTTTTCGAGTTAGGCAGGAGTAAGGTATAGATAGACAGAAGATGGTTGGGCCGGTGTCCTCAATTTTTCAAATTTTCCCGTTCAATTTGCATTCCCTATTTGACAAATCGTATTCAGGATATATTATTACCTAAATTGAGCGATTCTATGCGGCGAACTGCACCAATCCTATGGTCTGCAATCGGTTGCAAAAATACTCGTTCGCATTTATTAATGTGTCTGCGTTTTTTGCAACCGATGCAGCCTCATAATCTTAGCACATTTCATCCGCAATAATCGCTCAACTTAGGTATTATAAAATAAAAATTCATATGTGTTCTTTTAGCTGAAATCAATTTGAAGTAATAACTATTTCCCCAAAACTTTTTCTAACTACTTCTCTTTGACATAAAATGAAGAAGCCCAGAAAGCGAGGATCTAATGAATAAGAAAAGATCAAGTGTTGTTGAAATATCAAGAAAGTATGCTAACGGTTGTGAGAAGATAAAATTACAGAGCAAAAGTTGTTTTATGTGGAATCGACGGAAAAATCCCTGGACACTGGTTCTCACCGCCGTGGCGGTGGCTGGTCTTTTGATGGGTGGATGTGGCCCCCGAGACAATCAAGGCGCGCAACAGGAGGGACCACCCGAGGTTGTCGTGGTAACGATTCAGCCGGAACGTATAGTTTTAACCAAAGAATTGCCGGGCCGAACAGCTGCTTACCGGGTGGCGGAAATACGTCCCCAGGTTAATGGTCTCATTTTGAAGCGATCGTTCAAGGAGGGTGCGAATGTCAAAGCCGGCGATCTGCTTTATCAGATTGATCCATCCCCTTACCAGGCGGCTTATGACCAGGCCGCGGCTGCGGTTTCCATGGCCGAGGCTAATCTTACGTCTCTTCGTTTACGGGAAAAACGATTCAAACAGCTCGCCGCCAATCGTGCGGTTGGGCAGCAGGATTACGATGACGCGCTGGCGGCGCTGCAACATATGGAAGCCCAACTGAAGTCCAGCCAGGCGGCGCTGGTGAGTGCCAAGATTAATCTCTCATACACACCCCTCAAAGCTCCGATTTCAGGTTATATCGGCCGTTCCAGTGTGACGGAAGGCGCGTTGGTAACGGCGTATCAGGCGGTTCCCCTGGCTACTATTCAACAGCTGGATCCAATATATGTGGATGTGACTCAATCCACCGCTGAGGTGCTGCGCCTGGATCGGCAGTTGGCGGAGGGCCGGTTAACTCACAATGGTCAAAACCAGAACGCGGTGGAACTTATCCTGGACGATGGCACTACCTATGCCCGTAAAGGAACGTTGAAATTTCGTGACATAACGGTAGACCCAACCACCGGTTCCGTCATTCTCCGGGCGGTCTTTCCAAATCCGGACGGTACGCTCCTGCCGGGGATGTTTGTGTATACAGTACTGCAGGAGGGAATCCAGGAAGAAGCTATCCTTGTGTCACAGTCAGGCGTAAACCGAAATCATAGGGGAGAACCGTATGTTTTGGTGGTGGATGAATTCGGGAAGGTTGACCTTCGGATGGTTACGATTGATCGAGCTATCGGAGACCGATGGCTGGTTTCGAATGGTCTTAATCCCAATGATCAGGTGATTGTCGAGGGAATTCAAAAAGTAAAACCCGGCGCTTCAGTCAAGGTGGTTCGCCTCCCGTCCGGCCGCGAAGAGGGTTCCGCGGGCGAAAAGACGGTTCATACCTCTGCCAATATGAAATAAACGGAGAAATCACATGTTATCAAAATTCTTTCTCGAACGGCCGGTCTTCGCCTGGGTCATCGCTATTTTTATCATGCTCCTGGGCGGACTGGCCGTATATAACCTGCCGATATCGCAATATCCGCCTATCGCTCCGCCCTCCATCGCCATTGAATCTTTCTATCCCGGGGCTTCGGCGCAGACAGTGGAGAACAGCGTTACTCAGATCATCGAGCAGAAGATGACGGGCTTCGACGACGTGCTCTATATGTCCGCCACCAGTGATTCTGCCGGAGCCTCCCGCCTGGAGTTAACATTCAAGCCGGGGACCGATCCGGACCTGGCCTGGTCCAAGGTTCAGAACAAGCTTCAGCTTGCCATGGCCAGTCTCCCGGAAGTGGTTCAGCGCGCGGGGGTCAAGGTCAGCAAATCCACCCGGAACTATCTGCTCATCGTTGGTCTGGTCTCCGAAGACGGCAGCATGAACGGCAATGATTTGCGGGATTATGCTCAGTCCAATCTGGAAAAGGTTCTGGCGCGCGTCCCCGGAGTGGGCGAGGTCGAAAATTTTGGCTCCCAGTATGCCATGCGCGTCTGGCTGAACCCCGACAAGCTCACCGAATACAACCTGGCCCTGGAAGACGTAATCCAGGCGTTGCGGGCCTACAATGTGGAGGTTTCCGCCGGTCAGTTCGGCGGGATCCCTGCGGTGGAAGGGCAGCGCTTGAACGCTTCTATTGTCGTCCAGAATCTCCTTCAGACCCCGGAGGAGTTCGCCTCCATCCCCCTGCGCGCCAATCCGGACGGTTCCATTGTACGGATCAAGGATGTCGGACGGACGGAACTGGGGACCGAGTTATACGATATCGAGGGGCGTTATAACGGAAAACCGTCCGCCGCTCTGGCCATCCGGCAGGCACCCGGTGCCAACGCGCTGAATACCGCCAGGGCCATCAAGTCGAAACTTCAGGAGATGAGTCGCTATTTCCCGCCGGGGATGAAGGTTGTCTATCCCTACGACACCACCCCTTTTGTCCAGGTTGCCATCGGCGAGGCGGTAAAGGCCTTGCTCATGGCGATTGTGCTGGTCTTCCTGGTCATGTGGCTCTTCATGGGAAATATTCGGGCTACCCTGATCCCCACCATCGCGGTGCCGATCGTGCTCCTGGGCACATTCGCCGTACTGGGGGCGTTTGGATATTCCATCAACATGCTGACTATGTTTGCCATGGTGATCGCTATCGGATTGTTAGTGGACGATACCATCGTGGTGGTTGAGAATGTGGAACGGATCATGAGCGAGGAGGGGCTCTCGCCCCGGGATGCCACCGCCAAGTCCATGGGTCAGGTAACCAGTGCCCTGATCGGCTTCTTTCTGGTGCTCACGGCTCTCTTTGGTCCCATGGCTTTCTTAAGTGGCTCTACCGGGGTCATCTATCGTCAGTTCTCCGTGACCATCGTCACGGCCATGTTCCTCTCGGTTGCTATGGCCTTGATCCTGACACCGGTGCTCTGCGCGTCCATCCTCAAGCCGGTCACGAAGGGACACGAGGCGGCGGAAGGCGCCCTCAAGTTTCTCCGTCCGTTCTTCCTCTGGTTTGATCGGGTCTTTTACCGGTTCCGGGATGGTTTCGTGAAACTGGTTGGCCACGCGCTGGCTCGAAAACTGCGTTATGTCATCGTCTATCTTCTAGTTGTGGGGGGAATGCTCTGGCTTTACCGGGGAATGCCGACCAGTTATCTCCCGGATGAAGATCAGGGAATTTTAATGGCCCAGATCGTTATGCCTACGGGCGCCACGCTGGAGCAGACCCAGGCGGTCGCCGATAAAGTTCAGCACTATTTCCTGGAAGACGAAAAAGAAGCGGTGGAGTCCTGTATGACGATTGCCGGCATGGGCTTTTCCGGCCGGGCCCAGAACAATGGCATGGTCTTTGCCAAGTTGAGGGATTGGAATCTGCGCGACCGGCGGGATCTGAGAGTCAAGGCCATAGCCGGCCGGGCGATGGGGGCATTCTCCAAGATCCGCGAAGCTATGGTCTTTGCTTTTCCCCCTCCCTCTGTCATCGAACTGGGCAATGCCACCGGCTTTGATTTTCAGTTGATAGACCGTGGCGGGGTCGGACACCAGGCCCTGATGAAGGGGCGCAACCAGCTCCTCGGGATGGCGGGTCAGGATCCCCGGCTGACGAAAGTCCGGCCCAACGGCATGGAGGACGTCCCCGAATACCGGGTGGACGTGGACTGGGAAAAGGCGGCCGCTCAGGGTCTGCCCATCACCTCTATCCACAATACCATCTCCGCGGCTTTCGGGAGCGCCTATGTAAACGACTTCATCCAGGCTGGCCGTGTGAAAAGGGTCTACGCTCAGGCGGATGCCCCCTATCGAATGCTGCCGAAAGACTTGAACAAGTTATACGTACGCAATATGGCCGGGAAGATGGTTCCGTTCACTTCGTTCGCGGCCGGACGCTGGGCCAGCGGTTCTCCCCGTCTGGAGCGTTTCAACGGATTCCCTTCCATGAATATCTGGGGCGAACCGGCGCCGGGGAGAAGTTCCGGCGATGCCATGGAGGCGATGGAAGCAATCGTCGGGAAGCTGCCGTATGGGATCGGGTATGACTGGACCGGGCTCTCCTACCAGGAGCGGCAGGCTTCTTCCCAGACCGGCCTGCTCTATACGTTCTCCATTCTGGTCATGTTTCTTTTCCTGGCGGCCCTGTACGGGAAGTGGGACGTGCCCGTCTCGGTCCTCCTGATCCTGCCCCTTGGGGTCGTCGGCGGCTTCATCGCTTCGAATCTGCGGGGGTTGCCCAGTGACGTCTATTTTCAGATCGGTTTGTTGAATACACTGGGACTGGCCACCAAGAACGCCATCCTGATCGTCCAGTTCGCCATGGCCGGGGGGGCGGAAGGTTTGGGATTGATTGAGGCTTCGCTCCGGGCGGTGAAGCTACGGCTCCGCCCGATCGTCATGACATCGACGACGACCGGTTTAGCCGTGCTGCCCCTGGCCCTGAGTACGGGCGCGGGCGCGGGAGCCATGGTTGCTATCGGGACCGTGGTACTGGGCGGGATGATCACCGGCACGATTCTCGTCGTCCTGTTTACGCCGCTCTTTTATGTGCTGATCGCAAAGACCTTTGGGAAACGGAAAAAAAGGATGATGAAGGAACTGGTTGTCGAGAATCCATCAGGGGATCAATGAAAATGAATAAACAATTTCTTTTTTTACTAATTGCAATATTCCTCCTCCCGGCGGGGTGTACTATGGCGCCAAAATATACGCAGCCGGAAGCGCTGATCCCGGACCAAATTCCGAGTTGGAAAGAGAACGAGGACATTCAATCCACCGATGAAGTTCAAATTGTTTCAGACATCAAATGGCGGGAATTCTTTACCGACCGGAAACTCCAGCAGATTATCGAGATGGCTTTGGAAAACAACCTGGACCTGCGGATGGCCGCCTTGAATGTGGAAAAGGTACAAGCCCTTTATGGCGTGCGGCGATCCGAGTTATTTCCGGTAATCAACGTAGTGGGTGAGGGGGGCAAACAACAAACCTCCGCCGATCTCACTTCTCCGGGATATCAGAGGACAACCGAGCAGTTCAATGTTAACCTGGGCGTAACTTCGTGGGAGATTGATTTCTTTGGCCGGATTCGCAGCCTGGAAGAACAGGCCCTGCAGGAGTACCTGGCCACGGAAGAGGCCCGCCGCGGCGCCCAAATCACGCTGATCTCCGAAGTTGCCCGGACCTATCTGATCCTGGCCGCGGATCGGGAGAACCTTAAATTATCTCAATCCACACTTGAGGCGCAACAGGGGTCATACGATTTGATCCGACTGAATTACGAAACCGGCATAGCCACCGAATTGGATCTGAGCCGTTCACAGACGCAGGTAGATACGGCCAGGAGAAATATAGCCCGTTATACTCAAATGGTGAGGCGAGACCAAAACGCCTTGATCCTCCTGGTTGGTATTATGGTGCCTGAAGATCTCCTGCCTCTCGACCTGGCCGGCATCATCCCTTTGCGGGAAATTTTTCCGGATCTGTCTTCCGAGGTGCTTCTGGTTCGTCCTGATATTTTAGCGGCGGAATACCAACTGAAAGCCGCCTATGCGTTTATCGGCGCTGCCCGGGCCGCCTTTTTTCCCCGGATTTCCCTGACCACCTTCCTCGGTACAGCCAGTGATGACCTTTCCGGCCTTTTTAAATCCGGCACGGGAACCTGGAGCTTTGCCCCCCAGGTTTCCTTGCCGATTTTCGACGCCCGAACCTGGGCGGCATATAATGTTAGCCAGGCCACGCAGGAGATTGCCCTGGCCCGGTATGAAAAAGCTATTCAAACCGCCTTCAGGGAGGTGGCCGACACCCTGGCCGTCCGCAGTACTATTAATCAACAGATATCGTCTCAACAGTCGATCGTGGACTCCGGGCGGAAAATCTATAGCCTGTCCGAAGAGCGCTATACTGCCGGTATTGACAGCTATCTGGGGGTACTGGATTCGCAGCGATCCCTCTATGCGTCCCAGCAGATTCTCACGGACCTCCGTCTGGTCGGCCTTGCTAACCAGGTTAAACTTTACGCCGTCCTGGGTGGAGGAGGGGAACCGGAGGATACGGATTCAACCGCCGACAATCGTGTTTCCGGGAAGTGAGGAGCCGCCGCGATCATGAACGGTTGAGCTAAACCAGCGGGTTACCCAAGAGGATGAAATCATTTTGGTTGACAGCAGGATAATAGAGAGGTAACACGCAGACAAGAATGACCAGGTGACCGATCTGGTTGGTGTATCTATAACATAGACGATATGCCTCATTATTTGTATAATGAATCTCTTAGTTGACCTCAGTAAATAAATTATACAATAGAAAAGGAAGTCTCTACATGAAAATACTGCTGGTTTATCCGGAATATCCGGTAACGTTCTGGAGTTTCAAGTACGCGCTGAAGTTTGTCTCTAAGAAGGCAATGGCGCCTCCGCTGGGACTGCTTACAGTAGCGGGCCTGCTCCCCAAAGAGTTTACGAAAAAACTTGTAGATATGAACGTATCATCTTTAGATGATCAAGATATCGAATGGGCGGATTATGTCTTTATCAGCGCCATGGCGATCCAGCGTGAATCCGCGGAAAAAGTGATTTCCCGCTGCCGGGATTTGGGAATAAAAACTGTCGCGGGTGGGCCGCTTTTTACCGCCAGTCACTCGAATTTCAAGATGGTGGATCATCTGGTACTTAATGAAGCGGAGATTACACTGTCCATATTCTTAAAGGATCTGGAAGATGGAGTCGCGCGTCATATCTACTCGACAGCAGACCACCCGGAGCTGAAAGATACCCCGACTCCTCTCTGGGATCTGATCGATATGAAGAATTATTCGACCATGAATATTCAATACTCCCGGGGGTGTCCCTTTGACTGTGATTTTTGTGACATCGGGGTGCTTTACGGTCACCAGGTACGGACCAAAAGCCGGGAGCAGATGCTGGCGGAACTGGAGGCTATTTACTCCCGTGGCTGGAAGGGGGCGGTGTTCATGGTTGATGATAATTTCATCGGGAATAAAGGCAAATTAAAGAGAGAGATTCTTCCCGCCATTATTGGATGGATGGAGCAGCGGAATCATCCGTTTGTTTTCAACACCGAGGCATCGATTAATATAGTCGATGATGAAGAATTGATGACTATGATGACCGCGGCCGGTTTCGACGCGGTTTTTATCGGGATTGAAACCCCGGATGAGAAGGGGCTGGCGGAATGTGGCAAATTTCAGAATAAGGATCGAGATCTGATGGCCTGCGTGAAGAAAATCCAGAAATTCGGATTGGTGGTTACGGGCGGGTTTATCGTAGGTTTTGACAGCGACACCCCATCCATCTTCAATCGCATGAGCGCCTTTATCCAGGAGAGCGGGATAGTAACCGCCATGGTCGGTATATTGAATGCCCCGCTTGAAACCAGGCTATATAAACGTTTGGAGAACGAGGGACGGATCATCAAAAATATCACCGGGAACAATACCGATATGAGCTTGAATTTCATTCCCCGGATGGACCGCGAGACGCTTATCGAGGGATACAAATCCATTGTTAATACTATCTACTCACCGAAAGATTATTATAAAAGAATTCGGATTTTCCTCCGGCAGTACCAGCCTGTATCTCATGGATTAACCCCGATTAAACTTAATGAAGTAGGAGCGTTGCTGAAGTCGATTCTCCGGTTGGGGATTACGGGGAAGAAGAGACGGCACTACTGGGGTCTGTTCTTTTGGTCGATCTTCAGACGCCCGAAATTATTCCCCATGGCGATCACATTCGCGATCTACGGATTTCATTTTCGAAAGATTATTGAAAGCTCCTAGTCTCCGCAGCACTGGATATTTTCTGTGATCAGCTTTTTATAATCACCCAGGACATCATGGATCCAGCAGTCGTCCGAACCGGCGCTTTCCCGGAAGGCAATGCTTCGCTGCGGGGATAATATCTGTGAAAATAACCCCACCGGGGTCAAAGAAAGCAGGTTGAACTTCGTGACGGACTTCCGTTCAATGTGGCCATTCCCACGACAACCACAAAGCGTACGATACGACTGTCACGTCCTGATTTAAAGTTGTCACTTTTTCTGGTTGCACCACCCCGACCTCGGCCCTTTTTTTGTCCACTAATTACACTAATTGCTTCCCTCGCCTCGCCCCCTTTTTAGAACTACGAATTACGCGAATTTCACGAATTTAAAATGCCGTTGAACAGCCTGCCCGCCATAGTGCTTGTGCTCGCATCCCGATTATTTCGGGGCATCCCGAACTTGTGTCCTTGGTCATTGGATATTCCTTTTTTACCGGTTGTGAAAGTTCTCGATCGGGAACATGAAGCCTAAAAATTGTTGCTGCCGGATATATGTTCCCGATCGGGAACATTTACGCGTAAAATCCGCCCTCCCGGATAAATATTACCGATCGGTAATATTTCATTTGACAGCTTCTTCATATTGTGAGATATTGCCGGGAGATACTATGACAACTGCTATGATAACTCAAAATCCGGAACAACTTGGCGCCGCTATTCGCGTGAGGCGTAAAGAATTGAAAGTAACCCAGAAGGACCTGGCCTTGACTTGTGGTACGGGTCTGCGCTTCATTATTGATCTTGAGAAGGGTAAGCCGACCTGCCAGATAGGAAAGACCCTGCAGGTTCTCCAGGCCCTGGGACTCAGCTTCCGAATTACCGGTCCGGGCGCTCCCGCTGACCGGTATGAAAAGTTATGAACACTTTGATCGTCTATCTGAATGCGGCGAGAGTTGGATGCCTTGAACAAGACGATAGTGGATTACTTCAATTCTCCTACGATCGGGTCTGGCTGGAAAATCCGAATGCTATCCCTCTTTCCCGGTCACTTCCTCTCCGGGGTAAGGTATTCCCGGGGAAAAAGGCTAGACCTTTTTTTGCCGGTATATTGCCGGAAGAGGGTCCGCGAAAAAAGATAGCTGAGATCCTCGGGATTAGTGATACCAACGACTTCGCGATGCTGGAGAGGATTGGAGGCGAGTGCGCCGGCGCTGTCAGCTTGTTTCCCCAAGGAACAGTTCCGCCAGACCCGAATGGCATCCGGAATCGCGAATTGACCGAACCGGAATTACGCAAAATCATCGCCGAGTTACCTGGTCGCCCCCTCCTGGTCGGTATGGAAGGACTGCGACTCTCACTTGCCGGAGCCCAGGATAAACTGCCCATCATCGCGCGTAACAACGGAATATTTCTTCCTCTTGGCGATACCCCCAGTACCCACATCCTGAAACCGGAACCGGATCGTTTTCCGGGGTTGGCCGCCAACGAAGTTTTCTGCATGACTCTAGCTCGGTCTGTTGGATTGAACGCGTCCAATACGGAATATCGTCTGATTGGAGAGAAACCGTGTATTCTGGTTCAAAGATATGATCGAGCGACTGATGAAGATGGCAGAACGACCCGACTCCACCAGGAGGACTTCTGCCAGGCGCTGGGATTCCCCCCGGAACGAAAGTACCAGGCAGAGGGAGGACCGATGCTGAGCGACTGCATTTTGCTGCTTCGGGATTGGTCCACTGTACCCGTTCTTGATATTCCCGGTTTTATTGATGCTCTAATCTTCAATGTATTAATCGGCAATGCCGATGCTCATGGCAAAAACTATTCTTTCTTATATTCCGGCAGTGACCGAAGATTGGCTCCCTATTATGATCTTGTCTCCACTCTTGCCTGGCCAAACCTCTCCCGGAATATCGCGATGAAGATTGGGGGGTGTAAATCAGTTAATGTATTCACAATTGCTGATTGGAAGAAGCTGGCAATGAAGTCCCACCTTGGTTGGCCGATGATAAGAGAACGAATGGCCGAGAGTTGTCATAATATTTTGCAAGAACTTGGTGGTGTTCAGGATCGGACCATAAAATACAATGAAGCTATGGTCAAATTACTCCATGAAACCATAGGAGAGCGCGCGACCAGAATGTTGAAGGCGCTTTTTGTCTGAAGTTAACCGAGGCCCGTTATATCGCCTATTCAATGTCGCCTGATGGGAGGGTCTACCGGATCTGTATCCGGCCTATGGGCGATTAAGGGTTCAACCAGGATTTTTAATGGTTCCAACGAAGATCTACCGATAATAAATTAGCTCCTGCGGAGCTAATTTACTACTTCGGACAGTACTGAATGTTTCCCCGGATCAGCTCTTTGTAATCACCAAGAACATCGTGGACCCAGCAGTCATCCGACCCGGCGCTCTCCCGGAAGGTGAGGGCCATGATATAGGCGATCTCCTTTATCGTGGCTCCCGCCTCCATCGCTCCCTTGAAGTGTTTCTTCACGCAGGGCGCGGAATGGTTTTTGATCGAGAGGGCCAGACAGATAAACTGATAGGTCTTCTCGTCGATACTCCGCTGCTCCCGGTAGAGTTCGTCGATCTCCTAAAATTTCCCGGCCCCGAGATCAATTAACCTGGGTAGTTTTATCTCCTGATCGTCTTTGAAGGGAGAGATACTTTCAGCTTTATCCGGCAGCGAAGTTCGTTCCGTTTCCTTGAGGATGATCAGGCTGGCTGCCCCTGCTACCAATAAAAGCGCAATAATGAATTTCAAGGACGTCATGATTATTTTGCCAATATCGAGTTAATTATCATAAAGACAGCCGCTGCCAGGGTGGTATAAGCAAATATTGCCTTTAAGTTTTTAGGTTTGGTTTTAATTGCCAGTTTGCCTCCGAGTATACCTCCTGTTACTGCCGCTATTCCTAAAGGAATCGCTAGATGAGAATCAAAATGGCCGCTGGCGGTGTGACCGATAAACCCCATCAGAGCCGTAGCGGCAACCATGGCTGCTGAAGTACCTACGGCAATCCGCATCGGAATACCGCATAATAAAACCATTAACGGGACCTTAAAAGATCCTCCTGATATACCAAGCGCTCCGGAGGCCAGACCAACAATGGCCGTAATAGGAATTACCAGCCATAGATTGACAACATACTTATTTTCTCCATAGGTACGATGCCAGAATCCGAATTTTTTATCTTTCTTAATCGGCCTATTACTTATTTTTATTAACATCAGGAAACCAGCCAGGACCAGCAAGGCCGCAAAAATTATTTTAAGATAAAACCCGCTGATATGCCCTGAGAAGTATCCGCCCACAAAAGCCATGATGTCAGTCGGAGGATCAATAACTAGCGCCAATTTCCAGTCTATTAATTTATGCTTATGGAAGATAAGCATACCGGCAACCGCCGTGAGCATTAAAATAAACTGTCCCATTGTGGCGGAATTATAAATAGTCTGGCCGGTAATTATAAGGGCAACTACATAAAAGTTCCCCCCCCCTCTGCCTGTCATAGTCATGACAAGGGCGATTAAAAATACAACTATCGCAAGTATTATTAAATGCATCTTATTTATCCGTTTTCGATATATGTTTTAATAATTTACCCGGTTTAAATTCATGCACAAGTTCCGAATAACCACCTTCAATTATTCTTACATTATCAAAACCGAGTATTCTCAAGTAAAAATATACCATTGTCGATCTGACATCTGAGGAGCAGAATATTCCCACCACTTTATCACGAGGTATTTCTGTTATTCTTTCCGGTATTTCATCAATAGGAATGTGAATGACAGGCATATGATGTATCAGGTTCAGAGTGATTGTCTCCACCTCTGCATTCGATCTGACATCTAAAAATATTGAGTTTTTCCCCGCTAGATGCATTGAGGGCAATATTTTATGTTGCCCACTGCCAAAAAAATCGAATGTCATTGTTTTTAGTACTGTATTAATCTTTTCCATGAATAACCTCCATACTTTATTCGAGTATTGATTTGATCATTTCGACTGAGGGGACCTTCCCCACGGTCTTCACATCCCCGTCCACCACTACCGCCGGTGTCAGCATTACTCCGTAGTCAGCGATTGCAGCCAGATCCTTTATCTCGATAATTTCGGCTTCTCTTCCCGTCTCTGAGAGAGCGATCTTGATATTCTCGATTGTTTTATGACATTTGGGGCATCCCATTCCCAGAACTTCAATTTTCATGTTTATTCTCCTTTAGAACAATATTTGAACCGCAGAGACGCAGAGAACGCAGAGAAGATATGGATGATATTATAAAAACTATTTGATTTCGGCAGAATGGAAATCAATACCCCAATTAATAAATATCCAGAATATAGTTTTTTGTCTTTCTCCGCGTCTCTGCGGTGAAATTGTCTTTTTTTCTATCCTTGTGGTTAAAATTTCGCTTCTACCCCCAGATTGACCCGAAGATATAGCCGGAGATGGTAGCCATGACCACCACCAGTGTTATGAATACCAGGGTTTTCTCTGTCCCCATGACACTCCTGATTACCAGCATATTCGGGAGGCTCAAGGCCGGCCCCGCCAGTAGCAGGGCCAGCGCCGGGCCTTTCCCCATCCCCGCCCCGATTAGGCCCTGGAGAATGGGAACCTCGGTCAGGGTGGCGAAGTACATCAACGCACCGGCAAATGAAGCGAAAAAGTTGGCGAAGAGCGAGTTCCCTCCAACCATACTTGCCACCCAGTGAGAAGGAATCAATCCTTCATGGCCAGGGCGCCCCAGGAGCACTCCCGCGACCAGAACTCCAATGAAGAGGAGCGGGAGAATTTGCTTGGTGAATGTCCAGGTGGAAGCGGTCCAGTCCTTCAACTCGTTCTTCTTGAACCAGGCGATAAGCATCCAGATCAGAGAAGCAAGAAAAAGTCCGGTCAGTACCCACTTGATCTTAAAAATGAATACCCAGAAGCCGCCTTCGCTCTTTGCCGCTCCGCTCCAGTTGGCAAAGATCAGGATACCGACCATGGTGGCGAAGTAGAGCGCGTTCTTCCAGAGTGGTCGCTCATCATCCTCTCCGCCTACGGCCATCTCCACCGCGTTGGCCGCTTTCTCACGTTCCTCTCTGAGAAAGATAAAGTGCATCATTAAACCGATGACAATGCTGAAGACTATAGCTCCAACCGCCCGGGCAATCCCGAGTTCCATTCCGAGGACCTGGGCGGTGAGGATGATAGCCAGTACGTTAATCGCCGGTCCGGAATAGAGAAACGCCGTGGCCGGACCGATCCCAGCACCTCTTTTATAGATTCCCGAGAAAATGGGTAAGACGGTACAGGAACAGACGGCCAGGATTGTTCCCGAGATCGAAGCCACACTATAGGCGAGGACTTTGTTCGCCTTGGCTCCGAAATACTTGATCACGGCTTGCTGATTGACAAAGACCGAAATTCCTCCGGCGATGAAGAATGCCGGTACCAGGCAGAGCAGTACGTGCTGCCGGGCGTATTCCTGAAGCATTAGCAATGCTTCCATGATCGGACCGCCAAAAGAGAGATGACTGAACGGAAGGAAGTAGGCCAACAGAAAGACGATCAGGATGAGAAAAATTTTTGACCACTGCTTCATAACTTACTAATATATATCCATATATAGAGATTTAACTATGTATTGGCCTAAAAAAAAAGAGAACCACCTATTATGCGACCGCGCAAATCTCAGCCCGGCTGACCACATATGCTTCTTCTCTGTCTTTAACGATTCGGTGATCTTCATTTTCCCATCGTCTCAGTCCGGTCATAATAGTCGCGACGATGTCGTCCGTGCCCACAACCAGGGAGTAGTTTACCCATAATCCTTCTTTCTTATCATTGATAAAACCGGCATCTCTCAAGATGGCCAGGTGGCGGGATACACTTGATTGAGCTATCCCCAGGATATGCGTTATCTCGCAGACACACATCGGCTTCACCTCCAGCATCTTCAGAATCCGGATGCGGTTCCGGTCTCCTAGGGCCTTAAATATTTTTTCCATTCGTCTCATCATTTTTATACTATATCGAGTTTTGTCTATATAGTACCAAATAATCCCTTTTTGTCAATCCCCAAAATGAATTAATCTTAACCAATGCGCAAGGTCTACGATATTTAGAACCTTTGGTTATTCGAGTTTAGGATTTATTTCAGTTTTGGCTCTTCGAGCTTTGTGGGAGAGATAGGATTTCAATATTTTTAACCCGAGATGATTATAGATCATTTTTCGGGTAGGATTTAGAGATTCCGGCTCGAAATTCTTTTTGAGCCGGATCTAAATAGGGTTCAACATGAACCATCACGCCTCTCAAGGATTCCATATCTCCCATTAGCTTTGCCTTCACCTTCCCGGCAATATTATGTCCTTCAACTACGGAAAGGGTGGGATCAACTTCGATATGAATATCTATAATCAGATCCATCCCGGATTTGCGGATAAAGAGTTTTTCCACGGATTTAACACCTTCTACTCCCAGAACCAATCTTCTGATCTTATCCGCGGGAGGACCGGTCAGTACTTGATCCATCAACTCCGAACTTGTCTTCAGCAACATCTTAACCCCTGTGTAACAGATGATCAGAGCTACGGCCATAGCCGCGATATGATCCGCGATATGGAATTTTGGACCACCAATCAGAGCCAGAAAAACTCCGATCAGCACGGCTATTGATGAGATTGCATCAGAGCGATGATGCCAGGCATCCACGACTAATGAACTGGAGTGAATCCTCTTCCCCAGACGATATTTATATTGGAAAAGCCCTTCCTTTATGACGATGGACGCGAACGCGATGAAGAGTACATAGTAAGAGGGTGATTCAAAATCCGATCTGAGTACATTTTTCCAGGAGCTATAAAAAATCATTCCACCCAAGAAAACCAGGAAGACAGATACGATCTGGGCCGCCACGCTCTCCGCCTTGCTATGGCCATAGGGATGTTCCCTATCGGGACGCTTCCGGGCTATTTTCAGACCGATCAGAACAATGACGGAACTCAGGATGTCGGATAAGCTGTGAATGGCATCGGCAACCATCGCGGCGCTATGACCGAAGATGCCGGCCAGGAATTTAATCACGCTTAAAAATAAATTGCCGGCAATCCCAATCCAGGCTCCAACCTGGCCTTGTTTATAGATATCCTTTTTTATAACCTTAGTTCCCTTGATGTTGATCTCAGCTTATTATAGATGCTTTACTTATCGCTTACTCGAAAAGCCTTTTTACCACGAAGGACACGAAGAACACGAAGAAATTTTTTAAACTGTAATAATTTCTGAGCTTCTTTATCTTTTTCTTCGTGGTGAATATAAAGTTATTCAGAACAAAAAACCATAAAATACCTTATTGAGTAAGGCCTACCTGAAGCTTTTTAAAATATCCGCCGCCGGGCCGCTTTAAATGGAATTAGTTCTTGACTATCGGGGGAATCAGTTATATCTAACCTACTGTAATTGGACCGCCGGAAAAGCAATTCTGTATTTATCGATTATCCCGATCCTGATTAAGGATCGGGATTTTATTTATGTTAAGCCGGACCCGTAAAAGGAAATAATACCTATATTGAGGACTAAGAGAGTTATGTCGAATCAAAGACGCCGCAAGGATGTAAGGAATGTTGCCATCATCGCCCATGTTGATCATGGGAAGACTACCCTGGTCGATGCCCTGTTGAAACAGACGGGAGCTTATGAGTTCAAGGATGGTGAGAGTACGATAATGGACTCCAATCCCCTGGAGAAGGAACGGGGGATAACTATTTTTTCCAAGAACGCGTCCTTTTTATATAAAGGAGTCCAGTTCAATATCGTCGATACTCCGGGACACGCGGATTTCGGCAGTGAAGTCGAACGTATTCTTGAGATGGTTGATGGAGTCCTTCTGCTGGTCGATGCCTTCGAGGGACCGATGCCCCAGACCAAGTTTGTTCTCAAAAAGTCACTGGAGCTTCATCTCAAGCCCATCCTGGTAATCAATAAGATTGATCGGCCCAATTCCCAGCCCTATGGCGCCGCTGATGCTACCTTTGATCTTTTCTGTGAGCTAAATGCTACCGATGAGCAGCTGGATTTTCCCATTGTCTATGCCTCGGGCAAAGATGGCGTGGCCACGCTTGATCTGGCAGAGCCCGGAGAAGACATGAAACCGCTGCTCGATATGATCATCCGTCGGGTACTACCTCCGCTGGCCGATCCTGATAAGCCCTTTCAGATGCTGGTCACCCTGCTTGATTATGACTCTTATGTCGGGCAGATATCTGTCGGGCGGATCTTTCACGGAGAGATCAAAAAAGGCAATGCGATCTCCCTGGTAAAAAATGATGGAAGCATCAAAGAGGGCCGGGTGACAAAGATATTGAAGTACCAGGGGCTGAATAGGGTGGAGGTCGAATATGCCCAGGCTGGAGATATTGTCTCCCTGGCGGGGATTGATGATGTCAAGGTGGGTAATACATTGGCCACGGGAAAGAACCCCGAATCCCTTCCCAGGATTAAGATTGATGAACCCACTATCTCAATGGTCTTTTCACATAATACCAGTCCTATGGCCGGGAGAGATGGGGGCAGGTTTTTAACTTCACGCCATCTTATGGAGCGGCTTGAACGCGAAGCATTGACCAACGTGGGGATCAAGGTGGAGACGGTTGCGGGGGGAGAGGGCTTCAAGGTCTCCGGTCGGGGTGAACTCCATCTATCAATTCTGATTGAGACCATGCGCCGGGAAGGCTATGAATTGGAGGTTTCATCCCCGCAGGTGATCATGAAGCAGATTGGGAAACAAACCCTGGAGCCCATGGAAGAGGTAATAGTCGAGGTTGATGAAGGCTATCAGGGTGTAGTTATCGAGGCGTTGGGGGAGAGAAAGGCTGTGATGCGGGATATGAACCGGACATTTATCGGGACTATAAGGATGAGTTTTATCGCCCCTACCCGGGGGATACTGGGATTTCGGAGCGATCTCCTGAAACTGACCCGGGGGACAGGTATAATGTACCAGAACTTTTATAGGTATCAAAAATATCTTGGTGATATGGCTTCGCGTCAGGTTGGGGTGATGATTTCCAAGACCGGTGGAAAGGCGGTGGCATTCGCTCTCTATGGTTTACAGGACCGGGGAGAGATCTTTATTCATCCGGGGGATGATCTCTACGAGGGGATGATCATCGGGGTCAACAACAAAGGCAGCGACCTGGTGGTTAACGCCGCCCGGGAGAAGAAGCTGAGCAATATGCGGTCCTCCGGTGCTGATGAGGCAATTAAGTTGGTTCCTCCCCGGGAACTGACCTTGGAATTCGCCCTGGAGTTTATCGCCGATGATGAACAATTTGAGATTACTCCCAAGTGCATTCGCCTCCGCAAGCGTTATCTGAACGAGAACGCGCGAAAGACCCATTCCCATCGGGCTAAATAGCTTTTCGAGCAATTTCCCAAGAGCCTTTCGTGTTGTAGCTGCGGTCGTTGACCTCGGTCCGATCTGCCGTGGTTCGGATCGTCCGCGGTCAGCGACCGCGGCTACAGGGGGATGGGGACAGGCGAGACAGAATACCGCCAGTTGCCCCCATGAATCGGACATCCTCCTCAGATAAACCTTGCATCTATTTACTGCCATCACGTATCATTTGACCAATTCCGGTTTAACCATAACCATATTCCCCAGGGAATTAACATGACAAATCCCCGCAACGGATCTCTCATTGTAATTGCGATTTTTCTTAGTCTCTTCGCCGCTCTCCTCTGTTCGCCTATTACCTGGGGAGAGAGCACGGAGAAAGGTATTCTTAAAGTGACATTCCTGGATATCCGCCAGGGTGACTCCCAGGTTATCCAGACTCCGGATGGCAAAGTTATCGTCATCGACGGAGGGCAATCGGCTACCCGTTACTCTCCCTTCGACGCGGGGAAAGAAGTCGTAATCCCCTATCTGGAGAGCCAGGGGGTGAAGAAGATCGATGTGGTGGTCGCCACCCACCCTGATTACGACCACACCGGCGGATTAATCGCGGTATTAAACAGCCATTTCCCGATCGGGATGGTGCTCGACTGCGGCATCGTTCATACGACCGCTACCTATAAAAGGTACATGAAGGCAATCGACAGCAAGAAGATTCCTATTACCATACCTGATGCCGGGGATATACTGGACTGGGGCCCGTCGATCCAGGTTCAGGTGCTCGCCCCCCTGGGGCCCCCGGAGTGCCGGGGACATCTGGATCTTAACAACAACTCAATCGTTATCCGTCTGGAGTATGGAGAAGTATCCTTTCTCTTTACCGGAGATTGCGGGCATGAAGAGGAAGATGTCATCTTGTCTTCCGGCGCCCGGATCAAATCTACGATCCTTAAAGCCGGCCACCACGGTTCCAAGACCGCCAGCGGATCTCTCTTCTACTATATGTGCGATCCGGAGGTTGTTACCATCTCAGCCGGGAAGAGAAACAAGTTCGATCACCCGCATTGGGAGCCGATGAAGCTCTTCCGGGAGACCGGGGCCGAGATCTACCGGACCGACTTCATGGGTAATATCACTGTTCTTACCGATGGGCAGACCTATGAGGTGGTCACCGGTTCCGAGGAAGAATAGAATTCCGGAAGAAAATGTTCGACTGGCCATCAGCCCGATCCGCGTCAGTGGGCAACCCTGATTTTTCAGGGTGCCGATGATGTAGGTCGCGCCCAAACCCGGCGGCGATTTTTGGTATTGAAGATCAAAAGCGTGGATATGTGGGCCAATGATTGCGGCACAAGAGGCCTTTTTCTTTGCTATGATGTTAAACCTCGTTCAACCGCCGCCTTCGGCTGCTAAGGCGAAGAAAACCCGGGGTTCTTTTTTTTGGGGGGTGATGGATTATATATCTCGGGGTTTCACCCCTTGAACCCAGGGATTCTCCCTGGGCTGAGATGTTGAACCCCGTTGGGGTTCTTTTTTTTGGGTGGTGGTGGTTTGTGTCTGGGAACCCGGGGATTCTCCCCGGGCTTAAATGTTGAACCCCGTTGGGGTTCTTTTTTGGGTGGTGGTGGTTTGTGTCTGGGAACCCAGGGTTTTACCCTGGGCTGAGATGTTGAACCCCGTTGGGGTTCTTTTTTGGGTGGTGGTGGTTTGTGTCTGGGAACCCAGGGTTTTACCCTGGGCTGAGATGTTGAACCCCGTTGGGGTTCTTTTTTGGGTGGTGGTGGTTT
>Ga0208279_1000338_pt1 | contig 40324 bp, 33 predicted proteins | sample AntAceMetag02UKM_FD_184766 | JGI IMG/M metagenome (GOLD analysis project Ga0208279, IMG submission 184766) | Saline lake microbial communities from Ace Lake, Antarctica - Antarctic Ace Lake Metagenome 02UKM (SPAdes) (version 2) | ecosystem: Environmental > Aquatic > Non-marine Saline and... | reverse complement strand
GAGCGGTTACACTCGGCACTTGGTTATCTCAGTCCGGTGGAGTTTGAACAGGAGATCAAGTCGGCTCAGAGGCACTTAGCAATTTCAGCTCCATCGTGTCCAGCTTGAGGGGTTCACTCCACTTTGTTCTTTGAATTCCTTCGTGTTCTTCGCGTCCTTCGTGGTGAAAAGCTCTTGTCACAAGAGGCTTGGCCTTTCGAGTCCTTCGTGGTGGAATGATCTTGGACTCCTGGAAGAACCTTGGTGCTTAACCCCTTTTCTTTGCCCGCTTCAAACGACAAAGACCGGAGCTCAAGAAGAATTCACCACGAAGAGCACGAAGGACACGAAGGACACGAAGGACACGAAGGACACGAAGGACACGAAGAATGGAATTTTACCGATTATGAACTGCGGCACTTGTCGTACAAATCTCGCCAGAGTGTAAGGATGCAATGGACTGCTTTCTTCTTTGAATTCCTTCGTGCTCTTCGTGTCCTTCGTGGTGAGAAGCTTTTGCTACAAGAGCCTTCGTCCTCGCTTCCAACAGCGCAGCTCCTTGCGGACAAGCCGCGTTTCCGGCATCCTCGGTTTGCTGTATACTTACTAGTCTCAGCTTGTGATAGGCAATCACTTTGGAGGAATAAGTGCATGAGCGATAAGAACATGGAGAAGATTGTTGCCCTGTGCAAGCGGCGCGGGTTCATCTTTCAGTCGAGCGAGATATACGGGGGCATCGGCGGCTTCTGGGACTACGGCCCGCTGGGTGTGGAGATGAAGCGCAACATCAAGGATGCCTGGTGGCACGACATGGTCACTGGAAACGACGACACGACGGCGCCTGCCGATGCCCCCAGTAGCTATTCGATGGTCGGACTGGATGCGAGCATCATCATGCACCCGCAGGTGTGGAAGGCAAGCGGGCACTATGACCTATTTCACGACCTGTTCGTCGACTGCAAGACGTGCAAGCAGCGCTTCCGCGCCGACCAGATCGCAGATAGCCAGTGCCCGCGTAAACCGAGCAAGCGCCCCGGCGAGCACAGCGAGTGCGACCTGACCGAACCGCGTGAGTTCAACCTGATGTTCAAGACTTACATCGGCGCGCTGCACGACCCGTCTGCCGAAGCGTACCTTCGCCCGGAAACAGCGCAGGGGATCTTCGTGAACTTCAAGAACGTCATGTCCACCGCGCGAGTGAAGCCCCCGTTTGGAATCGCTCAGATCGGGAAATCCTTCCGCAATGAGATCACGCCTCGCAATTATACGTTCCGGTCGCGCGAGTTTGAGCAGATGGAAATCGAGTTCTTTTGCTCTCCTGAGGAGTCGCAGCACTGGTATGAATACTGGCGTGATCATCGCTTCTCTTGGTATACGTCACTTGGTCTGGCAAGTGACAAGCTACGCCTGCGCGATCACTCACCTGAAGAAAGAGCGCATTATAGCTGCGGGACAGCCGATATCGAGTACGCATTCCCGTTCTTGTCAGACGGCGAGTATGGTGAGCTAGAGGGAGTATCGCACCGCGGCGACTTCGATCTGCGCAGTCACATGGAGGGAAAGCTCATCCGTGATGGCGACGGTTTCGCCGTGGAGCTCAACGAGCACGGCCAACCGCGCTACAGTGGCAGCGGTAAGGACCTATCCTACTTCGACGAACAAACAAAGACGAAATACATTCCACACGTGATTGAGCCATCCGCAGGTGCCGATCGAGCGATGCTTGCCTTCCTGTGTGAGGCGTACACAGAAGACGCAATCCCCGATGATAAAGGAGTTCCACAGCCGCGGGTCGTGCTTAAGCTGCATCCCCGTCTGGCCCCGGTAAAGGTCGCCGTCTTCCCCCTCACCAAGAAAGAGGGAATGCCGGAGGTTGCGGCGGAGATTTACCGCACGCTAAAGAAGAAATGGAACGTCTTCTACGATCAGAAGGGATCGATTGGAAGGAGATACCGCCGCCAGGATGAATCGGGGACCCCGTATTGCATCACCGTCGACCACCAGACGCTTGAGGATGGAACGGTCACCCTGCGCGACCGCGACACGACCGTGCAGGAGCGGGTTAAGAGCGCTGACATTGTCTCGATCATCGAAAAGAGGCTCAGAGATTGACTGATCGGATGGTCGGGGCATTGTTTCACCACAAAGGGCACCAAGGAATCAGAAGACGAAGAGCTTGATCCTACTCCTAACCTTGGTGTCGTTGAAGTTCCTCAAGAGGCCGGTCTTGGCTTTCGCTTCCATTCTTCGTGTCCTTCGTGCTCTTCGTGGTGAATTCTCTTTGGCATTCGTTCCGTACGGACCCGAAGTATCGACTGATCGGGGGATTGGGATGTTAGGTCATGGAATTGCTAGACCCGCATGATTGACATTGGACTCCCCACTGCTATACTGGTTCTTGTATTCAAATTCCGATTCATAAAGGAGGTGTGAGAATGCGAAGAGTTCTCTGGCTTGTCCTGTTGGCAACGCTTCTCTTTGGAGGTACTGCTCTTGCACAAACGGCGCTTGTGCCAAGAACAGTGGAGGTTGCTGGTGGCACTATGTGTCTCTTGGACAACAGCTCTGGGGCTGCAGTCACTTCGATTGGTATCCTCTTCAGTGGAAGCGTGGCTCTTGAAGCATCGGATATCGTTGCCTTTGGTGGCAGAGAGGTTACCAAGATTGTGTCTTGGGGATCTGGTGTTCTTGTCTATGTCGACGTTGTCGCTGGAGGGACCCTGCAAGTTTCTCTTACGGGCGACAATGCGAACGTTACAATCCTGATGGCCTGGATTCGAGAATAACCGCATGAGGTTCAAGCTCTGTGTTTGCCAGCTTTGAGCTTGAACCTCCTTCTCTGTTAATCTACGTCCACATTGTCCGTTGCGCGGTATCCTTGAGAGTGATGCCAAGTTCTGTCAGCCAATCCCCGATGCTATCTGAGAGAGCAAGTTCCTTCTTCTCGCGTAGCTTGGCACGCAGGTCGACAAACAATTAACGCTGGAGTGCACCCTCGTGAACGGAGCAACCATCCTTGACAACAGACGTAGCACATTGTTGCCTTAAGACTCGTGTTGAAGCACGATCCTCTCTACGTTCTGCACCCAGAAGCTCCCCGCGGATACGGCGTCGTACTCGGCGTTGCTCACGGCTCCATCTTCGGGGAGTACGGCGATGCGGAAGCCCATTTTCCACGCGGGAACCTCCACCCCATCGAACGCGTAGGCAAGAATCATCGGATAGTTAGGGTCTTCTACACGCTCCCGTTCGATCGACAGCTCATAGCCGTCTGCAGCGATTACCCGAATGGAGCGGTAGTCTGCTGCGGAGTCGATAAGGTCGGTCAATCGCACCCCCGTATATGTCCCCTGATCGCGCCAGTTATCAAACTGGTTCTGGTACGTTCCCTGCTGCGTCAGTGCTGGCATTTTCTTCATCATGGCAAGCGACACCTCGCGACTCGCGCCGTCCAGGCTGACGATCTCAACTGCCGGCTCATCGGCGTGCATCGCGAGGCGAACAATGAAGGGGGCAACGACCGCCACGATCAAGGCGATGAACGCCACAAGATACCAGCGTCTCAAGCTCATCTCTACAGCCACGTGTACCTCCTGGCAATGACAGTACTTCCAATCAGAAGAAGGAGGAGTCCCACAACAATCCAGTCCATCCTCCCCCAGTGGCTCTCCTGAGAGACCGTCCTCTTTGGATGAAGGCCGAAGCATCGTCCCTTCATGGAGATGGCGATGCTGTCGACACGCGTCAACCCCGAGACGAGAACCGGAAGGAAAGTGTAGCGAATTGCGCGTCGTAAACTGGAAAAATTGCGGACCGATGGGGAGACTCCGCGTACCTGCTGCGCCTCCCGCACCGTCTTGAGCTCCTGGCGAAAGAACGGTACAAACCGCAATGCAAGGACGAGGATGAATCCATAGCGGTAGGGAATGCCCAGGCGAATCAGCGAGTGGGCGAACCGGTCGGGGTCGGTCACCATCACAAAGAGCATGCTAGAGGAGAGGATGACGAGGAATCGAAGGGCCATCTGTGCGCCGAAGAGGAGCCCTTGATCGGTGATGGCCACGCCGATCGAGAAGAGTGTCTCGCCCTCACGAATGGAGATCGCCTGGGCAACAAAGAGGAAGGCTGCGAAGATGAGGACGAAGCGAATTCTGCGGAGGAAGGCGCGCAACCTCTCCCCCGATAGCGTCGCAAGGATGAATACTAGAGCGAGAGCCCCCAGTTTGACCAGTATCCCGGGGCAGGCAAGAACTGCGACGAGAAAACCGAGCAAGAGCAACAGATTCGCTTCAGGGGAAGCACGGTGGAGTCCCTTCTCTCCCATGGAATAGGAAACGCGCGGGATCATGCCGTCTCACCTTCCCAGTAGCCTGGGGTGAATGCATCCTTCTCCATCATCTGCAGCCGGGCACTCACCGTCCTTGGATCCCCGATAATCGGTTCCGACCCCAGATAGAGGAGTCGATCGCACAGGGAATTGACGAGAGGGATGTCGTGTGAAACGAGTAGGGTCACCGCTCCCTTTGCGCGAGCAGCGAGGATCTTTGCGATGATCCACGCAACGTTTGCACGATCCTGCCCGATGAATGGCTCGTCAAGGAGGAGAAGATGGGGATCACGGATGAGGGTCGTCGCCAGGGTCAACCGTCGCTGTTCCCCCAGGCTGAGCGAGAGCGGCGCAGCGCTTTCCAAGCCAGACAGGTTCGCCGCATCGAGGGAGCGGCGGAACAACTCATCGCTGATTGCCCCCTCGATCGCAAACTCTCCCCGCACGGTACGTTCGAATATCTGTTGATGCGGATGCTGGAAGAGGTAGCCGAGTACGCTATCCTTAGGGCGAATTACCTGCCCGTCGTCTGGCTCCTCCAGGCCCGCGATGAGCCTAAGGAGTGTCGTCTTTCCGCCGCCGTTCGGGCCGATAATCCCGAGGATCTCTCCCGGTTCCACAGTAATGGAAAGATTCTCGAGAAGACGCGTTCCGTTGTATCCGAAGGTGAGATCTTTCACTAGTAGAGGGACGGCCTCTCCGTGTTTAGCCGAAACCGGGAGAGCGAGGTCCCAGCCGGCTCGCAACCCGAGAGCAACGAGATCTTCGTGTCGTCGGGTCGCGCGGCGGATGACGATCCCACCCTTATTCATCACCAACACGCGCGGAGAGAGAGGAAGCAGCGGGGCCAGGCGGTGCTCGACCACGATAAGGGTGCGACCCTCCCGATCACGAAGCTCCCGCAGGAGATTGAAGACCGCCTGTGCTCCTTCCGGATCGAGATTGGCGGTCGGCTCGTCGAGGAGGATCGTCTCCGGGGCCATCGCCAGGATCGACGCGATCGCCAAGCGCTGTTTCTCTCCTCCAGAGAGGGTTGTCGTCGTTCGCTTGGCCAGGTGCGTAATCCCAACAAAGGCCAGGCACTGCTCAACCCGCGCAGCCACCTCACTGGGTGGAAGGCAGAGATTCTCCGGGCCGAATGCGACCTCCTGCCACACGTTGAGGGTACAGATCTGCGCGTCCGGATCCTGCTGAATCAGCCCAAGACGGGTCGCGACCCGTGCAGGATCGGCCGTCCATACCGACTCCCCATCAACCGTGATCTCTCCCGAGACCTTGGCCGGGATCATCTCCGGGATAAAACCGGCAAGAGCTCTGCACAGAGTCGACTTTCCACACCCCGACGGCCCGGTGACAACGATAACTTCGCCGCGATCGACCGTCTCGGTGAGACGATCGATCGCGGGGTGCAACCGATCCGGATATTGAATGCAAAGCTCCTCGATCTCGATCATCAGTTATCCAAAGCCTGTTGCATAATCTCTCTCCATGTCCCCGTGTCGCCCCTTCCTTCTTCTTCTCTACCGCACGACAATTCGGCTCACCTTCCTTACCCAGTACGCCCCATCGTATGCCGCGGCGATCAGTCGCAGCTGATCGTTGTCTATGGTGAGGATAACCCGATCATCTCCAAGAACAGAAAGTAGGTCAAAGCTTGCCTCATAGCCATCCTCGGCGATCACGCGCACTGTCTGTGCCTCCTCCTTAGGTTCTCCTTCTTCCAGGATGAGGAAGAGTGGAACCCCGGTGTACTCCTGTGGTGGAACGTAGGTGGAACTTCCGCGAAGCTCGGCAACGATTGTCACCGCGCGTTCTCCCCAATCCGAGTAACAGAACGTATACGGCGACGACAGCGCTCCCTCGACACGCGCGCTGTCGGGAGACGAAAAGGGATCGTAGACCGATGTGTAGTAGTAGATCCCCCCTGCAAGAAGAGCTAACACTGTGGTGAGGGTGAGAAGACGCCGCCACCACGAGGAGACACGAGAGATTGATCCATCCGCTCTCTGTGGGACAAGACGTGAGGCAATCAGGAATCGGCGGACGTCCCACCCCAGGTACCCACCGAAGAATGCCCCAGAGACGAGGGAGAGTCCTGCCATCACCAGGATGAACGCCGGCGAGACCCCTGAGAAGTAGATCGCCTGGAAGATAAACACATTCGAGGCCGAGGCAATAGCCGCGGTGATCATCGTCAACAAGAGCGAGGGACGGCGGGAGATTCCCATCCCAAGGTCGATGAGGAGCCCCTCCACCAGGGAGATGAGGACGATCACCACCCCGTGCGTCCCCCCGGAGAGGAGCTCGATTGCCCCCTTGGTCACTCCGGTCAGCGTCCCCGAACCGAACTTCCCGATGAGCAGGCGGGCGAGTATCGGCCACAGGACGTGAAGGCCCGCGATCAATTGCCCAGCTCCAAACGGAACTCCGAAGAGCCGATTGATCAGGTTCCCAATGTAGCCGACGTAAGTCGAGAGGACTCCTCCGATCGATGCCAGGAGCGCCACGAGAACGATCTCGCGTATCTCCAAGAGTGGCCGTCTCTCTCTCGTTTCCGCGCTCATTTCATCTCCCTACGGGAGTTTGACCTCAATCGAAGAGAGAAACTTCACGCTCTTGACGCTCGTTCCCGCTGGGAAGAGGACGGAGTCGTCGTACACAAAGCGCATATACCCGTTCTTCGTCGGATCGAGGAAAAGGCCGTCTTGCTTGAAGGCGACGATGAGTCTGTCATCGTGCGCGATCAGATGTGAGGAGACCAATTGCGTGTACCCGTCCTCCGCGACAACCGCGATCGTGTACCCGGCTGAGGCTAGAGCATCGTTGAAATCATCTTCGTCGTAGTGGATTCCCTGCTCTGGTCCGGGAGCACGGTCATCATCAACGTAAGCGACGAGCCGCCAAAGCGGAAGGCCGGTGTAGGTATGAGTCTCCCCCTTGCTTGTCACGGTCACCGTAGAAGTGTGGCAGGGGCAGCCAACCCCGGATTCCAGCTCAGCGCGGGAGAACGCCCGCGTGATCGTACCATCGATGAGAAGAGAATAGTCCTCGTAAGCCCCAAGGATGTCGATCCGCGTCACCATCTTCGCCGAGATTGCCCCCTCGAAGCGCGGGTTGTCTTCACCAACCAGGACGATACGCAGCGGACCGGGATCGTAGGGCATGTACGACCCGTTCTCTTTGTACGCGAGTATCCATGTCCCTTCTGAACGATCGAGGAGCATCCCTGCCTCGTAGTTCATCGAGTAGTCGTCCGCGGCGGTGACGAGGATCGTCGTATCGGCAGTGACGCTTCCAATCAGTGTCAAGATAGAGACACCGGTGTAGGTCGCTTGGTAGTCCACACCGATCGTATTGGTGAACGTCCCTTGCGCCGTCACAACATCAAGCGCTTCCAGGTCGGCAATCGTGTAGCTTGTGCTAATCTCCCCCGCGACCACGGTAAGGCTTCCTCCGGGTGTAAGAACGGTGCTCTCTCCAACCGTTGTTCGCTCAGGGAGTGCCCCCCCGTCGTAGTTCACGATCAAATACGCGATGTCCTTCGCCATCAAACCGGTAGTAGAAGGCCGGCCCGAATAGTAGTGGGAGAGATCCTCACCGAACGAACTCAGCATGTCGTCGTTCGAGAACCGTTCGTCCTCAGGGAGGAAGACAAGGATTGGTGCATCTTCTCCTACCCTCTCCCCGTCCTTTGTAAGGGCGAGGATCGCATCGCCAGCCAAGGTGGTGCCGTACAAGACCTCATAAGGAATCTCCTTGTGGTAGCCATCCGTAGCGACAACGGACAACGTGTCTCCCTTACTCATCCCGCTGACCGCACTTAAGAGATCGCGGACCAGTGCGCCAGAGTAGGTGTGCGCCTCCTTCCAGTTTTCATTGTCCGCGTTGAAAACCGGGCCTTGATAGGCGACTGTCCCGTTCACTACAGGCGCCGTCGCAAGATTCACCTCTACGACCTGGGTCCCCTTTTGCAGGAGGACAGCGTCCCCTGTGTTAGCCAACACGATTGCGCTCAGGCCAAGCATTAATCCCAACAGCACCATAACCGCAAACCTCTTCATCATCATTCTCCCCCTATAATCAGTGGTTTCTAACTTGTAGTCACTTGCACCATACTGAAGACTGTCGTATTGTGCGCAAAGCGGATGCTCCATTCTGCATAGTCTGAAAACAGCAATCGGTCAATAACGCAATAGTCAACAGACATCATCGCGTTTGCCTGCCCGTGAATCTCATTGATCGTCCACACCATGACGTTACTTCCTAATGGCTCGCTACTCATCTTGACTCCATGGCGAATCTCCTTAAGCGCTCGTGTTAGGCGCTCCAAAGGCACAGTCAAGCTATCCGCGTAAAAGACAGTAAGCTCTTGGGATGAAGGTACTGCTTAGGGCTTTGCTGGCTGCGAAAACTGACACCGATGAAGTTAGAATTATGCTGAGGAACCCTCGTACTACCTTTGTACTCACAACAGCACCTCCTTAAATGAGGTAGTGCCTTCCGCCAATGAGTATAGATATAGGGAAGAAACAACAGACAAACAGTCATGCTTTCGCTCCCCTTTTCAATCACGGAAGGCGCAACCGTTTCCAATTACACCCTATCGCCCGCCTTCCCTAGACTTGTCCGTAGGAAGAACGGGTCGGAGAACCAACAGCGCAAGAGTAGCGCTACCGAGCTAACATATCAAGTGGTCCGTCAAGAAATGGCAAAGAGGAGGTGCAAGTAAGCGGAGATTCGCCGCTGGCAGATCAGCTTGCTGTTCGTACTGGCTACATGAGTTCCCACAATGACAAGCACTCAACATCGGAGACCGCTGTGGAACGCAATCCCACGAGACAAGCTGCTCTCTACACGCAACACTGTTTTGCGTCGGGAGTTACCTGCCCTGTGAAGTCTTACTCCACTGGGGTGCCCAGCGTTGCTATGTAAACCTGTATATCAACCCGGCAGAGAAGCTGCCTAGCTACAAAGGAGAGCAACATGACCGTGCGTTCCGTGAGAGTATTGCTACTTCCAGATCGTCCCTTGCGCTGTGTCCTTGATGGTAATCCCTAAATCCGCCAGGCGATCGCGAATGAAATCGGACAGGGCAAATTCCTTCTTCTCGCGTAGCTCGGCCCGCAGGTCGATGAGAAGACGGATCAAGTCATCCTCGATTCCCTTGGATGCACTCTCTGTCTCTTGGAACAGTCCCAGTGGGTACCCGAGCTCGCGGATGAGTGAGATCGCTCCAGGCAGCGCCAGACGAGCATTGCCTGTGGCAATGGCGCGAAACCTGTTCGTCTCCGAGACGATGTCCTGGATCGCTGCGATCGCACCGACGGTGTTCACGTCGGAATCCATCTCCGCCACGTAGCGCTCGCGCAGTGGCTGCAATGACGTAAGGAATGCACGCCCCTGTGCGTTGGTATCACCACTATCTACACTTGAAAGCTCACTCGTCACCTCATCGATCAACGTCTGGATGCGGGTAACGGCAACGCGTGCTGCCACGAGCCCATCGGTCGAGTAATCGAGCGGCTTTCTGTAGTGACGCGATAGGTAGAAGTAGCGCACTGTCCCTGCGCCGAACTCTTCGATTACATCGTGGGCGTAGGCGAAGTTTCCAAGGGATTTTGACATCTTCTCTCCATGGAACATGAGCATCCCGCTGTGCAACCAGAAACGGGCAAACGTCTTCCCGGTTAGCCCCTCCGCTTGGGCGATCTCGTTTTCGTGATGGGGAAAGACCAGATCGTTCCCGCCAGCGTGAATATCGAGCGTCTCGCCGAGGAAGTGGCGCGATAGAACGACGCACTCGGTGTGCCAGCCGGGCCGCCCTTCACCCCACGGGGAATCCCACTTTGGCTCGCCTGGCTTAGATCTCTTCCACAGAGTGAAGTCGAGCGGATTCTCTTTCTTCTCCGATGCGGCTATTCGCGCTCCAACGCGGAGGTCATCGACCTTGCGCCCGGAGAGTTTTCCGTATTCGGGAAAAGCGGAGACACGATAGTAGACGTCGCCGTCGGTCTCATAGGCCAATCCCTTTTCGATGAGTGCTTCGATGAGTTCGATCATCCCAGGGACGAACTCCGTCGCGCGCGGACTGTGTGATGGCGTCTCCGCCCCCAATTGCATGAGGAGGTTGAAGTAGGACTTTGTGTACTGAGTCGCGATACTACTGACCGGCTCGCCGCTCTCGATGGAGCGGTTGATCAGCTTGTCATCCACGTCGGTCACGTTCTGCACGTAGATGACATCCCAGCCTTGGAAACGCTCGAAGTACTTGCGCAGCGTGTCAAAGACAATCACCGGGCGGACGTTGCCGATGTGCAGGTGATCGTAGACGGTGGGGCCACAGACGTACATCCTCACTGTCTTTCCATCTTGCGGCTCGAACGTCTCTTTCTTGCGCGTGAGGGTGTTGTATAGTTTCATCCCGCCCCACCTCCTTCAACGTGCATTATACCAAGGCGGGGGATCATTCTCCGCAAGATGAGGGCTAAGGGTGCACATAGATGCTCGCGAAACTGCGTGAACAAGCGGGTGCAGCCGAACTATCAACGCCTGTCGACGCGAACCACGTAGCGTGCTAGAAAGGGGAAGAGGATGAGCCCAAGGGCGAACAACGTGCCGGTTATCGCCCAGAATCGCACAAGTGTCATGTCCGATACACCGGTAACGTAGCGCATCGCGTTTGCCATGTAGGTGAGAGGAAGCGCCTTGGAGAAGGCACGCAGGTAAGAAGGCGTGATCTCGACAGGGAAATAGACCCCCGCCAGGAACATCATGACAATCGAAATGATGTTGGCGACGTTGGAAGCACTCCCGGGTCGGCGGACGAGAAGTGCAATTATGGTGCCGAAGCCCATCGAAGCAAGCGTCGCAGCAATGACGAAGATCGTGTAGTAAAACCAGTTAACAGAGAACGTCAAGTGAAGGACACCTATCGCCGTGAAAAGGGTGACCAACGTTGAGATATAGACGATTGCCAACCGCACGCAAGCGATTGCGGCGAGGAGTGTTACAGGCCGCATTGGCGTGACAACCAACCGGTCGAGCAGCTTGCGTTCCTTCATCGCTGTGAGGTGACCGGAGACGGCGAACAGTCCCGCGGAGAAGATAGAGAAGGCCAGGATCCCGGGGACTACAAGGTTAAACCAGTTCGTAGCCGCTGCCTTTCCTATGTGCACCTTGTTAATGACAAGAACAGGCTTCAAGTTCTGGTGGCGTAGGTCGAACGCGGATGCAATTCCCTGCGCCAGCTCTTGGAACGTATAGTTCTCTTGCACCCGGCTGGGATCGTAGAGGAATCGTAGTGAGCCACCGTTCCACATCAATCCGAAATCAACCTGTTGCTTCCCTAGCGCTTCTTCCAGGGCCAGTTCGTCGCCGAAATCGGTGACTGTAATCGTTCCCGCATATGTTATGACCTCTTTAAGGACATCGCTTGAAGCACCATCTGTGATAATCAGGCCAATGTGCGCGGCCTGTGAACCTCCGCTCCCTCCCATGAGAGGGCCAAAGATGAGGACGAACAGAACGGGAAAGGCGAAGGTGAACGCAAGCGTCGCCTTGTCCCGCAGGATTGTTACGAACTCGGCATGGAGAAGCGCCAGGAATGACCTCATCGTCCCACATCCCATTTGAGCCTCCGCGAAGCGATGAGAAGACAGAGCGCTATCCAGAAGAGCGGGACGACGATCGTTAGCAGCGTAGAGAGCGCTCCTGTTTCCACCCCTAAGCTCACCCGCAAACCTTCCGCAAGGTATGTGAGCGGGTTTGCGAACACGATGGCTTTGAGCACTGGTGGGAGCCCACTAATGGGAAAGAAAAGTCCACCCAAGAACATCATCGGCATGTTCAATATGTTCGCGATCGCCATTCCCGCGTTGGCTGTCTTCGCTATCGAAGCGATGAGAAAACCGAAGGCAAGGAAAGTCAGCGAGGAGAGGAAGAGGAAGGCGACCGGCTCGATGCGATCAAACCGAAGAGAGGCACCAAAAGCAAACCTTCCCAACAGGTAGAGAAAAAAGAACTGGACTATGCACAGTGCAACGTGACCAAGCGAGAAGCCGGCGATGTAGCGAGGAACAGTGAGGGGTGTAACCCAATAGCGGCGAAGGATCTGGCGGTCACGTGCAAAAAGAATCGATTCGGGGACGCCGAATAACCCCGTGAGGAAGAACCCCATCAGGATGATTCCCGGCAGGAGAAAGTCGACATAAGGAACCTCACCTTCGGCGCTTCCGATCCAGTCTGTCTCTATAGGGACTGCCTTCTGCTCATCGAATCTGCCTGTCTTAGCGAGAATCTCGCGGTCGATACGGGAGATGATCTGCGCGATTATCGAGGTTGCCATCTCCGAGCCTGTGTTCCCTTGGTTTTGATACACGGTGATTGTGCTTTGCGAGCCGGTCGCGGAGTCTTGACCGGTGATGTTCCCCATCAAGTCTTGATTGAATCCGTTGCCGATAACAATGAGGGCGGAGAGATTCCCAAGGCGGACAGCCTCCTTTTCACGAGCGATGAAGGCATCTTTGTCCTCTCCCGCGGCTGGTTGAGCCAGTGAGAAGAGCGGTTCTTCTTCCTCTTCTGTCGGTTTGGCCACCTCTTGAAAGATAGACTCGACCAATGCGGAGAAATCAGCAGGTCCGCCAGATGATGTCTCCATGTTGGCAAGCGCCACCGAGAAGCTCATCTGTCCCTGCTTGCCGATATTGCCGAAAATCAGCGTTAGCATGACAAGGAGGAACATGGGGAATATGATGAACCAGAACAGGGTGACCCGCTCGCGGAACGCCGTCGTCAGGCGCTCCAGGGTGACCAGAAGGATGGCCTTCAATCTCTGATCCTCCTGCCCGTGAGCGAGAGGAAGACATCCTCCAGGTTTGGTTGCCGCACGACCATGTTCTTCAGCTCAATGTCACGCTTCTTTGCCCATGCCAGCAGGTGTTCCATCGTACTGATGAGATCTTCTGTCTCTACGGTTACCTGATCACCATCCATGCGTGCCGCCTTGCATCCGCTTTCCAGCAGCGAAATGCTATCATCGGTCGCCTCACCCGCCGTAAACTCGATGATCGTTTCCTGGCCAAGCTGCGCCGAGAGTTCTTGCGGGGAGCCTTCGGCGATGATCTTCCCGTGGTCCATGATGCACACGTGATCGGATAGGGCCTCGGCCTCTTCCATGTAGTGAGTTGTTAGGATAATCCCCTTGTCTTGCGTCTTGAGGTTGGTGACAATCGACCAAATATTCCTCCTGGCTTGCGGGTCAAGACCCGTCGTTGGTTCGTCGAGGAACACGAGATCGGGGTTGTTGATCAATGCCGCGCCAAGAGCGAGCCGCTGCTTCTGGCCTCCGGAAAGGGTCTTAACATAGGCATGTTGCTTCTCTTGTAGCGCAATCATGTCCAGTATCTTCTCGACTGGCAAAGGATTTGCGAAGAACGACGCGAACAAACGCAGAACCTCCTTTACCTTGAGGTATGGCTCGAAGTTCCCCTCCTGGAGAAGCACACCCATCCGAGCCTTCTCCTTCCGGTCGACGTGGGAGATCCTATGACCGAAAAACTCGATCTTTCCTGAGTCCGGATTGCGAATCCCCTCAAGGATCTCCAGGGTTGTCGTCTTGCCGGCACCGTTTGGCCCAAGAAGAGTAAACACGCTTGCGCGCGCGACAGAGAACGAAATCCCGTCAACAGCATGTACTTCGCCGTAGTGCTTTGTGAGATCTGCTACATGGACTAGTCCTTCATTTGCTGACATCATTCTGCGATCGTACAAGAACACGAGACAGCGGTCAAATAACTACGCCAAGAACTTGACAACGTCTTCAACCTGTGTTATGGTGATAATTGATATGAATGAAGTAAGAGGAGTCCCACAAATCCAGCTTCGCCTGAGTGGTCTGTGTTGTTCCTCTTTTGTTGTTTATTTCATTATTATGCTGCTTGCGCCTGCCTAAGGCCTAGCTTATTGTAGCTAGGTAATGGGTGGGCTTGATGACTACAGGTTATACCTGTGGTCTTTTTTTGTTAAAGGGGGGTGGTCAATTACTAGAAAACTAGCTTCAGAGTAAGACATGTATCTATCTAAAGGAGGAAACAGGTATGAAGAAGAATATGACATTAGTTGTGCTTGGATTACTGATACTAATGAGTGTGACCGCTGTTGGGGCTGATACAATCAAGATCGGATCATTGATGTCGCTTACTGGGGCACTGGCTCCATACGGTCCTGCGATTGTTGGCGGAGCAAAACTGGCTGTGGAACAGATCAATGCTGCTGGCGGAGTCCTTGGCAAGCAGCTTGAGCTGATAATACGTGATACAGGAACCTCGCCCGATGTTGGCAGAGATGCGGCGAGCAAACTGGTACAGCTCGATCATGTACAGGCGATTGTGGGTGCCCTGTCGAGTGGTGTAACGATCGCTGCTTCCAGCGTTACTATCCCGGCCGAGGTCGTACTGATTTCGCCGGCCTCAACCTCGCCAGCTATCCCTGCTTTGGACGATAATGACTACGTTTTTCGTACGGTTGTCTCCGATGAAGTCCAAGGTGTCGTCATGGGTCGATTGGCAGTAATGCTCAACTACAGCAAAGTTTCCGTTATCTACGTCAACAACGCCTATGGAAAGGGTCTGGCTGACGTATTTAAGGAAACGTTTGAGAGTCTGGGTGGAACCGTTCCTGCTTCGGTAGCATACGAGGAGAACAAGGCCTCCTACCGCGGTGAGGTGGATAAGACAACGGCTGGAGCACCGGATGCCGTCTTCCTGGTCAGCTATCCTGTCGATGGGAACAAGCAGATCGTGGAAGCAGTGGAAGCAGGTTACCAGGGCAAGTTCCTCTTCTCCGACGGGATGAAGGGCGAGGGAGTTTCTCCAGGACCGGCATGCGCTTCTGCAGAAAGTCCAGGACCGATTGAAGGTTCTTACGGAACAGTAGCTTCCTCTGGCTTCCGTAATGACCAGATTGACGCTGATTACGCTGCAGAGTTTGGGGCAAGCGCAATCCCGTACTATGCTCAAGCATACGATGCAGTTATGGTAATTGCCTTGGCAATGGAGCGGGCGGGAGACGTAAGCGGTCAGTCCATACGTGACAATCTGCGCGCGGTGGCAAATCCAGCCGGGGAGAAGGTCTACTACGGCGAATGGGGCAAGGCAGCCGCCTTGTTGAAAGCGGGCAAGGAGATCAATTACGAAGGTGTCTCTGGCGTTGTCGACTTCAAAGACACCGGCGACGTGGCTGGCGGAATCACAATCTGGAAGATCAATGAGTGCCAGGTTGTACCTGTTCTAACGGTATCCGGCTAACACAAGTATCCAAGATCCATCTGCGCCTCCGTTTGGGGTGGCCATAGTGGCCACCCCTTTTTCTTAGCGACCTCGCGTCTTGAGTGAGCACAGCGAACAGGCGAATGTGGATACACAAGCTCAACAAACAACGTGGCACACAAGGTGCACCGCTACACAAGATAATATCACTTCATTCTTAACGTGGTAACCCTGTTCTCTTTTCAGAACAGGCAGACTGCCACGTTGGTTCTGATGTGACAAAGCTCTACACTCAAACTGCACCGTGCAAACCGGCTTGAAGCAGGTTCTTACGTGCTCCAAACAGCGAGAAACCCAAGACACGACGTATCTTAAGCTGCTATAGCAGGTCATCATGGCAAGGATCGAAGGGGTTCGTCCTATCGCATCACTTTAGGGTGAAGAGTTGTTTCTTTGGGGGTAGAAGTCCTTGTGGCCGCCAAAGCAAGATCACCTCTAGCGATACCGCGATCAGGATAACGCGCAGACTGGCCGACTGAGTTGCGGAAAACGGGAGATACTTCGTCAAGAAGTCTGTACCTGCCCAGATTCCCCATACGACGAAGCTCCCCAGGATTGCCCCCTTGTTGTTGCCACTTCCGCCAAGAATCAGCATCACCCAGATGATAAACGTGCCATAGAGGGGTTTGAATGAGATGGGAGAAATAAAGCGAGCGTAGTGTGCGTACATGCTTCCTCCGATTCCCATGATCATCGCGCCCAGGATTAACGCCTGTATCTTGAACGAGAACGTGTTCTTTCCCAACATCGCGGTAGCGTCCTCGTCCTCGCGAATCGCCCTGATTACACGCCCCCACGGAGAATGTACAAGACGCTCCATGATCAAGTACAGGATGAATAAAACGACTAGGACCAACGCCAAGTAGAACCAGTCGTAGGATTTGGCAATGAGGTCGTGTATCCAGATTGGCAGGTTCGGATGGCTGTGGAGATAAGCCGATGATGCACCATGAATCGTCTTGTACAGCGGTGATGGTATCTGCTGAAACCCCCACACACCGTTTGTCAGCCAGGATTCGTTGTTTAGCACTAGACGTATTGTCTCTGCGATTCCGATAGTGGCGATTGCGAGGTAGTCGGCGCGCAGACGCAGTGTCGGCATACCGATGAGAAGTGCGACAACTCCGCACACAATAGCCGCTCCAAGAAGGCCAAATATGAACGGGAGCTGGAATCCACCGAATGTCCTTCCCTCCCAGGCACTGGGTGGTAGGCCAGAGATCAGTGCGGATGTGTACGCACCCAAGGCATAGAAGCCTGCAATTCCGATGTTGAACAAACCAGTGTTTCCCCATTGGATGTTCAATCCTAGCGCCAGGATCCCATACGTCCCTGCGGTCACGGCAAAGAAGATGATGTAGTTGATGATGCCCACGAAGTGTTCCATCAGTTTTTCCTCCCCAATAGACCTGTTGGCTTGACAAGAAGCATGATGATCATGATAACAAACGCAACTGCCGGTTTATATCCAGTAGAGATGAATGCGGTTGAGACCTCTTCTGAAATGCCAATTACCATTCCTCCGAGAATCGCTCCATAAGGGTTTCCGATTCCGCCTAAGACAACTCCTGCAAATATCGACAGGAGCATCTGCCAACCAAGTTCAGGGGTGATGAACTTGTTCTCTATGCCACTAAGAATGCCCGCTGTTGCCGCCAGTCCAGCAGCGATTACCCATGTCCAGATGATCACGCGATCAGTGTTGATCCCGGTTACCTGGGCCAACGTGGCGTTGTCCGCCACTGCCCGCATTGCCTTTCCCATCTTCGTGTAGCGCATGAAAGAGTGTACCAGAACAACCAGGACGATTGCGGTGGCGATGATAAAGACTTCATCAGGCTTGATACGGATGCCTAGTGCTGGCAGCGAGACAGCTCTTTGAATCATCTGGGTGTAGTAATGCGGCTGTGGACTCCAGAAGAACTGCAGGATGTTTCGTAGGCCCAATGCCACACCGATCGATGACATCATCAAGATGATCGGTCCAGAGCGGCGCAATCGTCGGAACAATAATCGGTCGATGAGGATAACCGCAATTGCAGTGAGTGCGATGGCAAGGATAAACGCCACTGTAAATCCGAACCCGAAGGATAACGGGCCAAACCGTGTGTTTGGGATGCCTAGTCCGGTGAATAGCGTGAACAGACCCAGGGCAATGTAAGCCCCCAGAGCCATGAAGTCCCCATGAGCGAAGTTAGAGAAACCGAGGATACTGTACGTGAGGGAAACACCAATCCCCCCCAAAGACAGGATGCTTCCCGAGATTATTCCATAGACAAGTAATTGTGGAATACGTGCTAATGTTGTCATAGTTTCTCCTATCCACCAAGATAGAGCTGCCCTATTTCCTCGTTCGCCAACAGGTTCTCTCCGGTATCGGAAAAGCGATTGCATCCACCAGCGAGAACATACCCGCGATCGGAAAGCCCCAACGATTCCTTGGCATTCTGCTCCACGATGAGGATCGCCACTCCTGTCTCATTCACAGCGACGATCCGTTCAAAGATCACCTGCGCAAGATTGGGAGCAAGCGCTGCTGACGGCTCATCGAGAAGAATCAGTTGCGGGTTGAGCATCAACGCCCGCCCCATTGCCACCATCTGCCTCTCCCCCCCACTCATTTTTCCTACCCGCTGTTTCTCTCTCTTCTGCAAAATGGGAAACAGAGCGAATATCTCCTTGATACGATCGCCGAAGTCATCAGTGCGAATGAATGCTCCCATTTCCAGGTTCTCCCGTACCGTCAGCGACGGAAAGACGTTCTCTACCTGCGGCACGTACGCCATACCCAAACGCACAATTTGATCAGGTGAATGGCTGGTGATCTCGTGGTCGATGAAACGAATCTTCCCCGCAGTTGGCTTGAGCAAGCCAAAGATGGTCTTCATTAGTGTGGATTTCCCGGCACCATTGGGCCCGATGATCGTCACAATCTCCTGTGCGGCGATCTCAATTGACACATCGTGGAGGACCTCCATGTCACCATAGCCGCTCGTCACGCGATCAACTGTCAACAGCGACATACTGCCCTCCTAGGTAAGCTTCAAGGACTCGCGTGTTGCGCTGCACTTCGGCTGGTTCGCCTTCGGCAAGCTTCTTCCCCTCACTCATCACGATCACGGGGTTGCACAGACGCATGACAAAGTCCATATCGTGTTCGATGAGAAGAAAGGTGGTGCCCTCCTCGTGCTGCAGTCGCTCAATTGAATGGGCAAGTTTCTTCAGAAGGGTGCGGTTCACGCCCGCTCCGGGCTCATCGAGCATGACCAATTTGGGCCTGATCATCATCGTCTTCGCTAGCTCCAGCAGCTTCTTTTGCCCGCCGGACAGGTTGCCGGCAAGCTCGTCGCAAAGAGCCTGCAACCCGAGAAACTCAAGTACCTCAGACGCTCTTTTCCCAATGGAGTTCTCTTGTCGCCGCACTCGCCACGGGCAGAAGAACGAATCCCATACCCGCTCTCCTAATTGGCCAAGCGGGGCGAGCATTAGATTCTCCATCACCGTCATCTCCTTGAACTCACGCGGAATTTGGAAAGTGCGAGCAATCCCCTTCTGGAATACGCGATAGGGAGGAAGTCCCGTAATCTCTTCATCTTGAAGGAGGACCTTGCCGGCATTCGGATGGAAGAAGCCGGTGAGCAGGTCAAAAACTGTTGTCTTGCCCGCGCCATTGGGACCGATCAATCCGGTGATAGTTCCGCTGCGGACGGCAAATGAACATCCATCCACTGCTCGTAGACCACCAAACTGCTTGGAGAGATTCTCTACCACAAGCATTCTCATCACCCCACAAACAAAAAACCGCAAGCCTTTCGGCTTTCGGTTTGCCAGTCTAGTAACACCAATTTGGCGCTACTAAACGACCTCAATCAGCATAACGCAGCTAAACAGGATAGTGCTAGACAATATCACCTCCAAGGTAGAAGTAAACTCCATCTCGTGCCTCCAATAAAGCATGTCAATCCTAGCACCACGCAGGCAGGCTGTCAAGCTGCTGAACGATCTGGGCTCACCTGAGTATCCTGCGGACTCATCTTGAGTATGTCCCAATTCTTTGCAGAAACGGCAGCTAAGATGACAAAGGAAAGGCGCTCACCCGAAAAGATAGAAAAACGGTTCGAAGCAGATCCTCTCTCGGAAGCGATGTGGTATCTAGCAGGTAATGAACCATTCGAATTTTACGGTATCACTGATGTAACTATATCAGGTGTTTATCCCGACTTGAAAGGCTACGCCGTCCCGACCGTTAACTTCCTATTTGGCTACAAAGACCCTCTAACCGGCAAGGAGATCCTGAGAATCTGCGTGAGTGCTTGCCTTCTACCGTCGAAACTCTCAAAGCTTCAGACAATAGCAGACCTCGAAAAGCGCCTCTCGCAGGCTAAGGAAGAATTGTTCCAGGAGGAGACCCCTCTTCAAGAAGAAACGAAACCCAACACTGAACCTGCGCCGCAAGAGCCTTACTCAAACGCTTTGATCTCCATCCGGACGAGCGATTAGCGGATTGCGAAGTCTACAAACGGACAAAGGAGCCTTCCTGGGATATCCTCCGGGAGAGTTCCTTCTATTTCGAGCAACCGCTGCCCCTACAGCATCCACAACGCAGCCCGGCTCGAACAGGTGATCGCTGGGCTCCCTGCCGAAGATACAGAGCTCATTCGCCACTTCACGCACTTGATGACACCCATGCCAATGCACTCAAGGTGGTCGATATCCCCCTGGGACTGGGCTTGGCTCTTCCTCAATACTGAAGAGGTAACGATGCACGAGTTGAAGTCCTCTAAGTTGCAACAGTTTATCACGGACAGACTCGCAGTGCTATAATGGAGCGTGTACGCAGCCAAGTAGGCCCGAGAGCGCATTACTCCGAGTTATTTATCAGGAATGGAAGAGGACCAAAGGAGGAACAAGATGCAGAGCAGATGTCGCCAAGTTTGCAAGTGGTCATTGAGGTGCGTGCTCGTACTGATGTTTGGAACAATGGTGTTAGCTGGGGCCGTCCTGGCAACTGCCCAAGAGATTATCTGGGAGCAGCACACTATCCCAATCGATAACCTCCGTATTAATGACCTTGCTTTGGTTAACGCGGAGACGGCATGGGCAGTTGGAGTAGTCGATGTCAATCCAGGCGCCCGCCCTCCACAGGTTGTTCCGACGATCATCCATACGACCGACGGAGGAAAGACGTGGAACAAGCAAGATACAGGGGTTGAGCGGGGAGTGCTCAATGCAGTTTGCCTTGTAGGGACAGAGATAGCGGTTGCTGTCGGACAGGACCATAGCACACGGGTACCGCTCGTCTTATCGACGGCCGATGGAGGGCAAAGGTGGTCTCAGGGGACCTTGCCACCGGGTCAGAGCCAGGGGTACTTGCGCGACATCATCTTCGCGAGCGACGGCACTGGTTGGGGCGTCGGCCACGATTACGATGAATCCAAATCGCTGCTCTGGCGCTCAAGCAACTTGCGCGCCTGGACTACACAATTTCACCCCATCCAAAAGGGCGCTCGTCTTTCGGCGATTGCGTTCCCCACAGCGATGGTCGGCTATGCCGTGGGCTACATCAGACGGGAATCTGCAACGCCGTTCATGCTTAAAACAGCAGATGGTGGTGATACGTGGACGGAGGTTGCTCCTCCGCTGACGCAAGGGACTCCAATCGATATCTTCTTTCTGGATGAACAGACTGGCTGGGTGGTCGGTGCAAGCGGCGACGACGGTCTCGTGCTGAAGACGACGGATGGCGGGGCCAGTTGGGAAGTAACTCGTGTTCATGGCTCATCCATCTACTTCAACCGAGTCGTTTTCCTCGATTCGCTGCGTGGTTTTGCATTAGGAAGTATCAAAATAGACGGCAAGTACTACAGCGCTATCTGGGAGACACAGGATGGAGGTGCCACCTGGGACGAGTGGTACAAGACCGAACAGTCGATTACGTGCCTGAATGTATATGGCAACACGCTGTGGATGGCCGTGACGGGAACGAGCGAAGGACCGACGAAGATTCTGAAAACGGAGATCTGTGCCGCGGATTGATCACACTCTCAGAGCTTGTTGCAGAGATCTCCCGTGGTAGAACAAAACTATTTACCACAGAGCAGTGGGGATAGGGAAGAAATACGGGGCCTGGCCCGTCCCAGGTTATCGTAGGAGTTCGCATCAGTGAACGTGTTGGCTGTGTTCAGGCACGTTCTTCTCCCGCAATCCGCCTATCTACCCTTAAGGTGTGGGAAGGTTCGAGCACGGTCAAGAAAAGGGGCAATCGACAGTAGCTGCAGCTTGAGGCTTTTTCGCGTTGATTTGGCTTCTGTAGCCGGGTAACGTTCCCTAGAGTGAAGAAGCGAGCGAGCATCAGCGTTAAGGGAGCGGTGCAGGGAGTTGGTATCCGGCCCTTTGTCTACCGCTTGGCACACGAACGAACCCTGGATGGGTCTGCAACACTTCCGGTGACGTCGAGGTAGAGGGGGATGAAGACGTCCTCTCCGATTTCCTCACCGCTCTCAGGAGCGAGGCTCCTCCTCGCACACGGGTCGAGGCAGTCGAGGCGAGTTACCACCTTGTCGTAGGAGACACGGATCTTGTCATCCGAAAGAGCCTCAGCCAAAAGGGCACACGCCAGCTAATCTCGCCGGATATTGCGACATGCGAGGACTTACCGCAGCGATCGAGAACTCACGTGAACAGCAAACGTAAAGGGGAGGAGGAGAATATGAAAGCTCGGCAAGGTTGAAACCTGAGAACAGCTGTGCAAGCATCTCCGGGTGATCCGCGAGATCCTTCGACATCTTCTCCAGATCCTCCGGCTTCTGGAGAATGAGCGAATGCTTGCGGAAGAACTCCATGTTCTCCCTCCACTGCATGTCGCTGACCCATTCGACGTCTTTGTGCAGCCGAGCTGCCAGCTCATCGCCAGCCCTCGTTAAGTCGCCCGGGGTTCCGCGTTCAAGAACAATGAAAACAGACGATGAGTATGGGTAGTTCGCCCGCATTCGATCGTAGGCACGCATCACGGGCTCGCTCAATGACAGGAGGTCCTTGAAGTTCGTCTTCAGCTCGATCTGCGCAGCAAAGAAACCCAGGATAAGCGTGATAAGGATGATCAGTCCCAACAGCAGTTTCTGGCGATGCACGGTCCAATGCACGAGCAAGGCATAGAATCTCTTCATCTGGATCCTCCTTCAATCATCACGGCCTACAGAAGGCGGTCCATGTGAGGCCGCAGTTTTCGTGCCCTATCGAGTCCCTCTTCTATAACCCGCAGTGTGGTGACGCAGTCGCCCAGTGCGTTGTGAGCATCGTGTTGTTCAACTGCAAAGTACCCGGCGGCGGTGGATAGCTTCTGCCAGGTGAAGTTCTTGCGGTAGCTGTCCCACTTTCCGTAGACCTTGGCGAACCATTCCATTGCACACCACCGCTCAATGGGCGGCACCTCCAGGTTGTAGCGACGACAGGTGTTGCGTAGAACCTGCAGATCGTAGGAGGCGTTGTAGATAACGACGAGCCTGCCGCTAATCGCACCCTTCAGACTTTCGTAGATCGCGGGGAACTCCGGCCTATCCTTGACCGCCTCGTTCGTGATCCCGGTGATCCGGCTTGCGCCAGGTTCGATCGGTTTGGCTGGGCGCACAAGTTCGTTGATCAGCGTTTTCCCGTGGCTATCAACCACAGCCACACTGACTACTTCCGGTGAATCGAGGCCGGTCGTCTCCGTGTCGAGGACAACGTAATTGCGCCCGTCGAGCGTGCGAAAGATGTCGGTGAACGCCTGGTTTTCTTTATCCATAGTGCGAGGTCAGTCCACAGTGAGGGTCTTGCTCAGATTGCGTGGGAAGTCCGGATCGATTCCCCGCTCTATGCTCATGTAGTAGCTGATGAGCTGGAGTGGGAGAACGGCAATCAGGGTTGCGATCTCCTGGACAACGTCAGGAAGAGCTATGTATTCGCGGACGTGCTTGCGCAGCAAGCCGTCCTCGCAGGCAATGGCAATCGGGCGTCCACCTCGGCAGGCAACCTCGTTGATGTGATTGACCATCATTGCCGCATCATCGGGCGCGGTCACAAAGAGGATTGGATAACCGTCTTGTACGGCTGACAGCGGGCCATGCTTGAACTCTGAGCTGAGCATCCCCTCGCAGTGTGCATAGGTGATCTCCTTCAACTTGAGCGCCCCTTCCATCGCTACTCCCAGGGTTAGCCCGTAACCCAGGTAGTACATCTCGTCGTAGGGATTGAGGATGCTCGCTGCCTCTTTCGCAGGCTCTTTCGTCGAGACTAGTGTTTGTTCGATGGTATCGGGGATTTTGTCCCAGTCGATCTTGGCACCGTGCACGCGCAGCTTGTCCGCCAGGTAGAGGAAGAGGACCACCTGGTTGAGGAACGTCTTCGTCGCCGGGACGCTAATCTCGTAGCCGCAAGCAAGGGGAAGATAGTAATCGCTTAGGTGCATTAGCGCCGAGCCAATTACGTTCAGCACGCCAAGTACCTTCGCCCCGGTCGGGCGCACGGAATTGAGCGCGTTTAAGACGTCCTTCGTCTCTCCGCTCTGGCTGACGAATACAACAGCGTCGTCTGGCGTGAGGATCGGAGCGAGAGTCTCTGTGAATTGTGGCGCGAGGACGGGGATGGCTGGAATGTCGGCGATGCAATTGAAGTAGGCCGCTCCGATCATGCACGCGTGGTAGCTTGTTCCGCAGCCGACGAAGTAAAGGTGACGTGCCGAAGAGAGCGAGTCAACGAATTGGGGCACAAACGGCGATGCTGAGAGCCAGTGGATCAGCTCAGCGGCGGCCTTCGGCTGCTCGTGGATCTCCTTCTCCATGAAGTGGGCGTACCCACCCTTTTCCGCAGCATCCATCCCCTCGGTGAACACTTCCGGCTCTCGCTCGATGATCTCGCCATCACTCAACCGCCGCAGCTCGACGCGGTCGTGCCACAGGCTGACCATCTCGCCGTCCTGCAGGCGAAGGATCTTGTTCGTGATCGGGAGGATCGAGGGGAGGTCCGAAGACACGCACGTCGCTCCGTCAGCGATCCCAACGACAAGGCCTGAGCCGCTCTTGACCGCGTGCAGCGCGCCATCGCTGCCAGTGACATCGTTTGAGGCGATAATCAGTGCGTAGTCTCCCTGCAGGTCCTGGGCGGCGGCGCGGATCGCATCGACCATCGCATCGCCGCGATCGACGTAGTGCTCCACGGCGTGCACGATGCTCTCTCCGTCGTTTGCGCTGCGGACGGTCATCCCCTCAGCGAGGAATCCATCGCGCAGAGAAACGTGGTTGACGATGTTGCCGTTATGTACACCGACAAGATCACCGTCGGAATCGAGATGAGGCTGGGCATTCTCCTGTGAGGGGCTGCCAAAGGTGGCCCAGCGAAGCTGAACGATCCCGCGCTGGCCGCGCATCTCATTGAAATTGAGGAGCTCGTTCACCTCATCGATCTTCCCTACATCCTTGCGCAGGTCAATCTTCCCGCTCTTATCAATCGTTGCACAACCGACCGAATCGTATCCGCGATACGCCAGCCGACGTGCCGCTCCAACGAGAGTCTCTCCCAACGGACCTTCATTCTCCTTCACAATGCCAAATATCCCGCACATACAACCTCCCCTTTCTCCACATGATCGTTCAATTAGTCGATTGTACAGCCTGCGTCATGATCGGCAAGAACATCTGCAAACACGACACTCACGCCGGGCGTTGTCAGATGAATGAGAGCACTTAGGTAGCTGTTGTTTTCTTCTTCGCTGTGTGCTATAGTGAATCTATCAAGGAGGTGCACTATGTGTATTAGCGCTTGGATTCTGCTCTCTTTCTTCTGGGCATTTGCCATATTTGCATTTGGCGGCTTCTGGTGCGGTGGCGGCTGCTAGGTAGCTGTCGCGCGTAGTTGCTGTTGCGAATACAAAGGAACACAATGCGAAAGAACCTTTTAGGTTGGGGTTCTGTACTGTTGTTGATGCTTCTGCTTGTGCAGTTTTTGGCTTTTGCTGGGATGCTTGAGCAGATTGCGTCGAAGACGGGCCTCGATCAAGATCTCTTCTCTACACTAAACCTTAAAGTGAACGGCACGCAGCTTGGCGTGTTCGTTGTTGCTGTCACCGAGAGAGCTCTCAATAGCAGAGTCTCCGAAGAACTCCTGGCGACGTTGCGGCCGTATGTAGGCCAGAATGTTCTGTACGTAAACCCTACAGTTGAGGAAGTAGTGCCCAGTTTCCCGTTCAATCCCGGCGGATTTAAGGTTACCCAAGACGGCGTACCTGATTTTGTTCCCGCGGCAACTGACTGGTTGGAGGTTTCCGATGGGTTCCTCACTGGAAGGTTCGTGGAGAATCCTGGGGGAGCATCATACGGCTCTGGAAGCGAGGGATTGCTCCTCATGGGCGGACACATCGATATCGCTCGTCCGTTCACGGTTTCATACGGCGGACAATCGGCAACGTTCTCTATTCAGACCTATGCACCATCAACATCCTCTACAAATGGCGGGATATCTTCTATTCCTGCACAGACGACGGTCGATGTCCCACTACCGGCGCAGGTAACCGACCTGCAGGATGCGCTGACCAACGGAGACTTCACCCGCGAGGCGATGGCTTCCCTGTTCAACCTTCCACCGGCGCTTGTTCAGACACTGGATAGCGCGACACGCGGCACGGAACTGCGTCTCCTATTGGTGCTCCTCTCGGACGACGTGCGCAATGCCTCATTTAGCGATGAACTCTTGACCTCGCTCGAACCGCTCATCGACACCGGTGCGGTGATGGTGTGGGCGCTGTCGCCAACGGGGAGTCCGTTCACGCCGTGGAGTTTCTTCATTCAGCAGAGCGGCACAAACTATGTCTTTTTTAGCGATTCATCTTTTGTCGAGCTAACATCTGGTTTCCTGCGGAGCAAGGAGGTCCCTGCGGGCCAGATTCTCGCAGGCGTGATACGGCTTCCAAAGGGGATCGATCCTGACGTACCTTTCACGATCTTCTACGCGACAAACAGCGCATCATTTGATACACAGTGAACGACGCGCACACTGAACAATTGTCTGTCCCCCCTTCGCAGATCATCCTTGCCTCCGCTTCTCCCAGACGGGCGGAGATTCTCTCCCGTATCACAGCCAACTTCAGAATTGTACCAAGCAAGATAATTGAGGTCTCCGACGGCTTGCCAGAGGAACAGGTTCTTGCCCTGGCTGAAGCTAAGGCGCGTTCCGTGGCAGCGGATCACCACGGGGTGATCATCGGTGCGGATACGCTTGTCGTCATCGACGGGCAAATCCTCGGAAAGCCACACTCACGCAAGGAGGGCAGGGAGATGCTCATGCTCCTGCGTGGCAGCACACACAATGTATTCACTGGTCTATGCGTGCTTCGCACTGATGAAGATAAACTACACTTGGCTTGTGAGAAGACGTCCGTAAGCTTCAGGGATCTGACCGAGCGAGAAATAGATCGCTACCTCGATACACAAGAGTATCTGGACAAAGCAGGCGGGTATGCAATCCAAGGACAGGCAGCAGCGTTCATCACCAGGATAGATGGTGACTATTTCAATGTCATGGGCCTTCCCCTGTGCCGACTGGTTCTTCTGCTGAGAGAGGCTGGGATCGATTTGCTCGCCTGAAGCGGGCGAAGCTACAATGTGAAACGCGAGGCAAACCACAAACATAAGGAGATGTTTAGCATGGCGAACACACGCAAGAAGGTGTCGATTCTCGATCTGCAATCAATGAAGAAACGCGGCGAGAAGATTACCTGGCTGACAGCGTATGATTATCCGACTGCCCAGTTTGCCGAGGAGGCAGGACTGGAGATGCTACTCGTTGGCGATTCCCTTGGGATGTGTGTCTACGGCTACGCAGGGACGATCCCAGTGACGATGGACCAGTGCATTGTGCACAGCGAAGCGGTGCGGCGAGCCGCGCCCACGGCGTTCGTTCTTGGAGACATGCCGTTCATGAGCTACCAGACGAGCAACAAAGACGCGGTAGTAAACGCTGGTAGGTTCCTCAAGGAAGCGGGAGTCGACGGGATAAAACTGGAGGGCGGACTGCGCGTCATTCCTCGGATAAGGGCGATTCTCGATGCGGGCATAGTCGTCTGCGGTCATATCGGGCTTACGCCGCAGAGTTCGGGCCAGCTCGGCGGCCATAAGGCGCAGGGACGGACTGTAGAATCGGCGCGCGTGCTGATCGAGGATGCGCTGGCAATCGAAGATGCGGGAGCACAGCTTCTATTACTTGAGGCCGTTCCCCCCGAAGTGGCACGCTTCATCACAAAGAAGCTCGCGATCCCCGTCTTGAGCATCGGTGCCGGCCAGTACTGCGATGGCCAGCTCCTCATAGTCTCTGATCTGATCGGTCAGTTCCAAGCGTTCACCCCTAAATTCGTCAAGAGGTACTCTAATGTTGCGCAGGTGGTCACAGATGCGATGCGATCCTATGTCAAGGACGTGAAGGATGAGGCGTTCCCCACAGATGAGCACTGCTATCACATGCTGAAGGGCGAAGGCGAGAAGTTTGAAGAGATGATCAAGGAATACGAGTGATCGTCTTTCTAACGACAGGAGGAGTATAGATGAGCGAACTGCGAAGCCGTCTGAAAATAAGTGATGATCACGTCAAGCAGATCAACGACTTCATCCTCGATCCGAACAACGACGTGATCAATCGCTTCCTCGAGGTAGTAGAACGGTACGGCACACCCGAGGAGATAAACGCTAAGGCACGTGCGGCGCGCGACCTGGACTCGCTACTTGATCGATTGAGTGAAGCCGACTCATCGTATCTCTCAGATGTAAAGTGGCTTGCCGAGCAACGCGACAAAGGGGCGTTCATCTCTATCGATGCGTTTAGGCAGAAGGTTCTGGGAGACCGTGCGAAGGGCATGACCTTCGACAATGAGAGAGCCGTGACCCTGGAGATCAGCGCGCTCCAGTTCTTCCCGTGGTTGATCGCCGAGGCGAAACAGGCGATCGAGAATGGCGAACTGATGCCCGGGCGGTTTATTCGCGTGCGCAATATGGCGGAGCAGGTCGCCGATAACGGGGATGTTCTGGCTGTCGCCGCGGCGATGCAGATTGTCGGAGCGAGCTACGTAGAGACCATGGATACCAAGGGAACGGATGGATCGAACATCCACCTTGGTGGGCCAGAGACGATCACCGGCTACTTCGGTGGGATTGGGCAGCCGAACGAGCATGCCCTGACGTGGGTCGACGAGTACCTAGACTACTACACCACCTACGGGATAAGACAAGTGCTGAATATCAACCCAGGGACCGTCCTCCTCGGTTACTTGCTGCACAAACTGGGGATCGATATCGAGTTCAAGATCTCGGTCTACATGGGGAACGACAACCCGTACGCCGCTTTCTGGACTTTGATCGGGGCGAAGCTCTTCGCGCGAGAGGATGGGACGACCTCGCTCATAGGGTTCAACTGGGCGAACTCGGTTAACAACAAGACAATCGAGGCGAGCGCACCAATGCGCAAGGCGCTCGGGTTCGAGAACATGGTCCGCTTCGAACACCACATCACCGAGACGTACAAGTCGATCGTTATCCAGCCGTACGACCGGACCGAGGAGCTGGTCGAACTGGCGGGCCACGTAGCGAATGTATCGGCCAAGCACGAAGGGGCCGGCCCAGAGATCGATGCAACCCGCGAACACCCCTCCGATATCCTGGAGTACTTCCTACCGAAAGAGCAGATCGAGGAGCAAGGGCTTATGCCTTACCTGGAGCGCAACTACCTGGACAAGCACGATGCAGTGAACCGCACCGCGGCCGCTCTGACCAAGGCGGGCCTGTCGTTCATCGCGGCGGGGAATCTGCACAAGGTGAATTAGCACTGGAGAACGATCACTTGCGCTGCTCTCTCTGAGGATCTTGCTGGGAGTAGCCTTTGGTGTCATCGAGAACCTGGTCGATCTGTTGATCGTGCTTGGCTTGATCGGCCTTCTGTGGAAGTGGCCGTGGGAATCAAGGGGCGGTCTTTGGAGAAGATCCGCCTCTCCTATCGCCAAGGCTACCATAACACCGATGACTGGGTCTGTAATTCAGCTGGTTAGAGCGCTCGCCTGATAAGCAGGAGGTCACTCGTTCGAGTGTAGGCAGGCCCGCCATTCTGACAGACTAGGCCCCCTGTGCCGGTCGTCTTCTGCTCTTAGGCGACAACACTCACTAGTCAACGGAGAGATCTTGGCTTTCTTGGTCCTGAACGTATTGCAAGAGAGCTTCTCGAATCAAGAAACTCACTGACCTTTTGCGCTTCTTGCCGATCTCACGTAACCGTTCTAGAACACGATTATCGCGCATCTCTTGATCAACTCGTAGGTAGAACCTTTCAGTGGACATGAAGCGATGGTATGGAGGACGAGAACTCCCATCAAGACGACTAATGGACACCTTATGTTATCCTTCTTGACATCTTTATGGTGCTTGATGTACACCTCTTCATGAGGTGATACAGATGAAGCGTTTTACGTCGTTTGGCTTGTTGATCGTCTTGCTCGTAACGGTTGCCGCTGCAAGTGAGCCGGTGAAGGTGTTTCCCGACCTGTGGGACCAGGATGCGGTGAAGTACGCACCCATCGGACCCGACTACCCGGTGTTAGCAATTACCGAAGTGATCGACGGCGACACGTTCGAGGCACTGCTACACGTCGCCCCACAATTGATCGCAGCGGTTGATGTTCGGGTTGCGTTCCCTGATGGCAGCTATGTTGACACGCCAGAGATGACTGGCGATTGCAAGGATAAGGGCAAGGAAGCCAAGGTTGCCGTTATGCAACTCTTAGCCAGCGCTCACAGCGTCCGGGTGATGTTTCTCAGTTGGGACAAGTACGGCGGTCGGTGGGATTGCTCGGTAACAATAGACGATGAGATTGACCTTGCGACGTGGATCGAGGAGAACAGGCTCACAAAAGCGGCCCTTTGTCCAGATAAGTGAGTTTCAATCAAACCAGCGGGCCGCTGTTTACCTCCGGTGGCCCGCTAAGAGGGGCTGATTGGGGCCGTTGCTTACGCCAAGGGGAGTGATACACGGATTGAACTGCGCACGCTCGATGCGACCTGTAACCCGTATCTTGCCTACGCGGCGATCCTACTCGCCAGAATGGATGGAATAAAGCGTGGGTTGGACGCGAGCAAGCTGGGGATGGGACCCTATGACAACGTCCTGCCGGAAGAAAAGGCCCATGGTCAGGACACCCCGCGCAGTTTGGAAGAAGCCCTCAACGCCCTTAGCCAAGACCACCAGTACCTGCTTGCAGGGGATGTCTTCTCGAAACGAGAGATCGAACACTGGATTGATGTCAAACACAGCGAGCAGGAAGAAGTTGCGCTGAGACCGCACCCGCACGAGTTTACGCTGTACTACGATCTCTGATATCGGCGTACGTTTCATTCAGCCGATGCGTAACCTTTCAAATAGACGACGTCTAACCTTGCAATTGGCCGACCAATAAAGTTACAATCAGCCGACATGGCTGCCAACTTGTACTACCCACGCTTTGTAGAGACAGCTCTCGCTGAAGCGTTGTCAGATACTCCCGTAGTGCTCATACACGGGCCGCGCCAATGCGGCAAGACGACACTGGCGCAAACGTTTGGCAAGACAAGGGGATACGACTACTTCAGCTTCGATGATGACGTAGCTGCCGCTGCCGCAAGAGCCGATCCATCAGGTTTCGTCAGCGATCTGCCCGCAAGAGCCATTCTGGATGAGGTCCAGCGCGTGCCCGAGCTGTTCACCGCACTCAAGCTTGCCGTGGACCGCGATCGCACTCCCGGGCGATTTATCCTTACTGGATCTACTAATACGCTTCTCGTGCCCAAGCTTGCCGATTCGCTCGCCGGACGGATGGAGATCCTCCGGCTACACCCGTTGGCACAATGCGAGCTTGCCAGGAACTTTCCTTCCTTCCTCGATAGGCTGTTCGATGGATCATTCCAAACGAGAACCCATGAGCGCTTAGGTGATGATCTTTCTGCACGCATCGTTTCGGGTGGCTATCCTGCAGCGCTTGCCCGGCCAACGCACCGCCGCCGCAGTGCTTGGTATCGGGACTACGTCGAGACCCTCATCCAACGCGATGTGCGCGATCTGGCTCGAATCCGCGCCCTGGATGCGCTTCCACGCCTACTTACGCTCGCAGCCGGACAGACCGCGCAGCTACTCAACGTCTCCGATCTGGCAAGCCCCTTTCAACTAAGTCGCCCGACGATTCGTGACTATGTCATACTACTTGAGCGCATCTTCCTGCTGGATATCCTGCCGCCGTGGTACAGCAACCGGCTCAGCCGTCTGATTAAGACGCCAAAGGTTCACGTGGGGGATACGGGAGTGGCATGCTCGTTGCTCGGGTTCGATGCCGAAAATCTCATCCGCGACCGCAAGACCCTTGGCCATCTTGTTGAGACCTTTGTATTCCAAGAATTGCGCCGCCAGGCCAGCTGGCATGGTACGGAGATTCGCTTCTATCACTTTCGCAGCAAGGACAAGATTGAGGTAGACATAGTGCTCGAACGTGCCGCGCACGAAGTGGCCGGTATTGAAGTGAAGGCCTCCGCGACAGTTACGAGCAAGGATTTCCGCGGCCTACGGAAGCTGAGGCAGGCATCGGGGAAACGCTTCACCACAGGCATCGTGCTGTACGACGGGGAGATGAGCGCCAGCTTTGGTGATGGATTCTACGCTGTGCCCATCCGAGCGCTCTGGGAAACTTAAGGCTTCAAACCGTCTGAATCCACACCGTCTCCGGTGACCAAAATCTCGATCCAAGAGGGGAGCAGGATAAATCGCGACATCGTTGTGGCGCAAGTTCGAGCGGTGTTAGCGATGCTGCGAAGCGCCATTGAAGCGTGTCCGGAGGAACTCTGGAATTGCCTTACCGTTTGCCGAACTCTAGTCTGAAATCCGGCGAAGACCCCATTGTTCCTGTTGGCGAGGGGTTGATTTCTCTCGCATCCTGCAAGAAATTATCGTTGTATGCAATAGATAACTACAAAAAGTTGAAACAGACTTGTTATTTCAGATAAGATGTCCGATAGGGAGGCAATCTATGAGAGCAAGAAAGTTCCACATTGTGAGAATGCTTCTGGGGCTTGGGATGCTGGCGTTCGCGGCGATCGCTCTAGCTACTCTGGCTGCATCACGCGTCACGCAACCATCCCTCGATGTCGTCATCAGCGAGGTTGCCTGGATGGGGACTACTGTATCCTGCCAGGACGAGTGGATCGAGTTGTACAACAACAGCAATAGCTCCATCGATCTCACCGGCTGGACCCTCAACGCCGATGACGGAAAACCATCCATAGCACTCAAAGGTTCCATCCCCGCTGGCGGGCACTTTCTCCTGGAGCGCACTAATGATGACACCGTGCCTGGCGTGGACGCCGATTTGATCTACAAGAATGCGCTTGAGGACGGCGGCGAGCACCTTATTCTGCGCGATGCCTCTTCCATTCTCATCGACCACGTCGACTGCAGTAAGAAGTGGTTTGCTGGCCACAGGAAAGGACGCGTCCCGATGATGCGAGTGGATACAATGGATCTCGGCAGCAAGAAGAGCAACTGGACGTACAATCCCCCTTGCGGTTTGCCCACCAACGCGGCAGGAGAGTCTCACACCTACACGCCTCCCAAGGAGACGCCCATAGGCCACGCACTGGACTACGCTGTCTACTTCAACGAACGTTTTACCGCAACCACAACGTCCACCGAGTGTACCGCGATGGAGGTCGCGCTGCTCAATCTGATCGGCGGCGCCTCTACCAGCGTAGACATTGCTCTGTACGGCCTGAATCGCCAGAGTGTGGTGGATGCACTGATAGCGGCCCACCGCGATAAGAACGTGACGGTGCGGGTGGTGGGCGACGACGGTAAGAGAGACACGGGGAACTGCAGCGCGAGCTACGAGGAGCTGCAACAAGCAGGCATCACCATCGTCACCGATAGCTCCAGCAAGTTACAGCACAACAAGTTCCTGATCGTAGACGGTCAGACCGTGTGGACCGGCAGCGCCAACTTCACCGACAACGGTTTGACACGCAACGCCAACAACAGCATCGTGATCACCGATACGACCCTGGCCAGCATCTACACAGCCGAGTTTGAGGAGATGTGGGCGGGGAACTTCCACAAGGACAAGGCCGACAACACGGCCCGCATCTTGGACTACGACGGCACTGCTCTTGAGATCTACTTTTCCCCCACCGACCTGGTGGCTTGTGCGGTATGGGACGCGTTGGCCAGTGCCAATGAGAGCATTCGCTTCGCAGTGTACTCCTGGACGGATGACATGCTTGCCAGCCGGGTGGAGGAACGCTTGCATCAGGGGGTGAAGGTCTACGGCGTGTGGGACGCGCTCAACGCAACCGGCCAGGTCTCAGCCTACGAGACACTGGCCGGGGCCGGGGCGCAGATCAAGGTAGAGAACTTTGCGGGCAAGGTACACCACAAGTTCGCGGTGATCGATGTGGAGGGCAGCGACCCGGTAGTGATCCTAGGATCGTACAACTGGACGGATAACGGAGCTTACGACAACGACGAGAACACCCTTATCATCCACGACCGCGACTTGGCGCGGGCCTACTACAACGAATGGCAGCGGCTTTGGTCGGCCGTTGGATGCGTGGTATCTCTTCCTTCCACCGCGCTGAGAAGCATGTCGATGTCTGTTATCTCCTTGAGGTAGGGATCGACCCAAACTCGTCACTTGTCTTGGCCTTGAGCGGCTCTAGTTTGAGTAAGCATCCTTCCAGTCGCTCTAAGCGCCGTTCGATACCGTTCCACTCCAACCTCATAATCCTCCCGCGTCTCTCTTTCACTTTGAGAACCGAAGAGTCGGTGAAGTGGCCAAATAGCAAGTCGCCCCATCACCATCTCGCCGTGCTGCCGCGTAGACACGCTCGGATTCGGAGTAACTGTTTACACCAATTCGAACGTTAGGATAACCTACTCGGAACAGTACACCATCGTCAAAAGGATTCTCCCGCAGAGGGCCTGTCTGAGTGTGAAGTCCAGACAGGGCAGAGACGCGGAGGAAGATCCGGACAAGAGCACAAACCTATCAAGGAAACAGCACAGCAGGGTATCCCTACAGTAGGGGTTAAGTTGTACCCCTCTGCGCCTCAGCGTCTTGAGTGAGTGAAACGAACGGGCGAGAGAAAAGGTGTTGCTCTTTCAACCAAGGAGCAGTCTCTCTCCTCACGGCAGTTAGACTTCTCATCGCTTCCTGGATTCCTTAAAAGCAGGATCGCGAGCACGCTCAATGGTCAGTTACGCACTCGAAACGCCGAAGAGTCCATTTTACGCCCTTTGACAAGTGCACCATACTCAGACTCTCGACGTCGCGGTCATCCGCGGTCTTCACCGCGATGCAGTTGTGTTCGCCCGGCTCGAACAGTAGAGCCACTGCACCTACCCCATATGGATGATAGTTTCTCCGAGCTCTCGAAGACAAGCCAATGCAGGCGGTGGTCTACGGCGCTATCCGATCGAATAACTCAAGACGCGCGACAGGGCTTGGGAAGGGCAGCTGATTGAGAATCTATTCGTACTCGCCGGACCCGCAAGAGTCTATGCTGTACTACGATCTCTGATTTCGGCAATCAAACGATAAGTTGTGCCCACGTATTGGGGGAAGAGAAGGAGTGCCCCTTGTGCACTTTGGCGTCCAATGCTTACCGCAAGCGGGCGGCCGTTTCCATCGCGTGTGTGGGCAATTAGGTTCTCCAGACCTTGCAGGTGTAGGCCTACTTCCTCGCGCAGCTCTTCCTTTAGGTGCAGTGAAGGCAGGATTGTGCGAATGCGCTCGAGTCCTGCACGCAACATCTGCTCTCCCCTGGCTACGTCTTGGTGCTGCACATGGTCAAGCATGTCCGCAAGCATATCGATGCACCTGCTCCCGGCATCGGCGAGGAGGCTCATCGTCGCCAGGTAATTACCGGAGAGGAACCCCTTCTGCGCAGCGTGGACGTAGGCGCGGATAATCGGGTCAAGCGGTTCATCGATGCTCGCTTCCAGATCATGCAGGTAGTGATCGTAGTCGTGCAGGAGGATTGCTCCCGATTCCAGGCACTCATCGCCGTAGTCGGTGACGTGAAAGAATGGCAGATTGAGGTTGAGAGAATTCTTTCCCGGAGCAAGCACGCCTTGAATAAGGAGCTCCCAGATGATCTCATGAATCGTCAGTGCATCGTGGCGCTCATAGTTGTCCGCAAGGCTGCGCACCTGAAACTCCACTGCATTTAAGTGTGTCTGAGGATCACGCCTCAGCACCTCGAGCACAAGCTGGCGTAGCTTCCCTTTGTCCATCTACATCCCTCCCGTAGAGACGATACAGCAGGCGCGACAATCCGGCAAGTGTGCACGTTACAGTACGTGCAAAACGGTTGTACGGACTTTCGAAATCTGCTATATTGTCAGACAGCTTAGAAGCGGACGGCACCAGAGGAGGAACGATGAAACTCGTGATCGATGGGGCAAGGATTTGGGATGGAGCTAATTCACTGCACAAGAAGGGAACCATAGTCATCGATGGAGATCAGATCCAGGCGATCCTCACCGGTGATGAACGCGACAGGTACAAGATACCAGCGGATGCTGAGAGGATCAATGGAGATCGTAAGCTGGCGATCCCTGGACTGATCAATGCGCACACGCACCTGTACAGCAGTCTCGCCCGCGGGATGGCTTTTCCGAACTACTCGCCGGGCACGTTCACGCAGATCTTGGAACAACTGTGGTGGCGGCTGGACAAGGCACTCGATCCCGCTTCGGTGCGCATGAGCGCCCTTGTCGGGGCGATGGAGGCAGCTCGCTGCGGAGTTACTACGCTGATCGATCACCATGCCAGTCCCCATACTGTTACCGGTAGCCTTTCAGCAGTCAAGAGAGCGGTGAACAATGACGTTGGCCTACGGGGCGCATTCTGCTACGAGCTCTCCGATCGCGATGGGATGGAGATTCGCGATGAGGGGATTGAGGAAAACCTGGATTTCCTCTCAACTGATGATCCGAGTGATTCGATGAGCACTGCCCTGTTCGGGCTTCATGCGTCGTTTACCCTTTCAGACGACAGTCTCTCCAAGGTGGCAGAGGTCATTCCCGAAGGTGCCGGTGTGCATATCCACGTAGCGGAGGGGCCGGAGGATGAGGAGCAATGTCAGGCCGAGCACGGGATGCGGATCGTGCAGCGTTTGGACCAGTTCAATCTGCTGCGAGAGAGATCTGTCCTCGCCCACTGCCTCCACATCAGCGAAGAAGAGAAGGATCTGGTTGCGGATAGCAAGGCAATGGTTGTGCACAACCCACGCTCAAACATGAACAACGCGGTCGGCGTATTCGACATGGCTGGTTTCCTTGATCGCGGGATTACCGTTGGCTTAGGGACGGACGGTCTCGGGGCAAACATGTTAAGCGAGCTGTTCACTGCGGGCATTCTGCAGAAGGCATCAACCGGCAACTGCCTCGCCGCCGGATTTGGTGACCTGCAGAAGATTCTGTTTGACAACAATCCACGGATCACTTCGGAACTTCTCCGCGTACAGCTTGGACGGATTGCTCCCGGGTATGCAGCGGACATCGCCCTGTTTGACTACGATCCTCCCACGCCGATCGATGCAGGGAACGTCCTCGGGCACCTGTTGTTCGGGATTGCCGTGCACGACCTGCACGTATCCGACCTCGTAGTTGCCGGCCGTTCAGTGATCAAGGATGGGTACTTTGCCAACATCGATGAGAATAAGACATATTCCGAGTCGCGCGAAGTAGCAGCGAAGCTGTGGGGGCGGAGTTCATAAAGGGGGAAAGGAAATGTCTGACAAACTGAGGGTTCAATCGTTCGCCGAGTTGCTAGGATCAGTCCTGCAGGAGTATGAACACAACGAGAGCATCTTCGGAATCCATAGTTCCCTCTTCTACGTACCCAAGGCCGATAGCCCGTACGCCACGGAGATGTTCGGTAGTCACCTCGCGACCCCCGTCGGCCCCGCCGCCGGACCGCACACGCAGCTTGCCAGGAACATCATCTCGGCTTGGCTCTCCGCCGGGCGGTTCATGGAGCTGAAGACCGTCCAGATCATGGATGAGCTGACGATTCCGCGCCCGTGCATCGATGTGGCGGACGAAGGATACAACGTCGAGTGGTCACAGGAGCTGAAGATCGAGGAGTCGGTGAACGAGTACATCAATGCCTGGGTCGTAATCCACATCCTCCGTCGAGTGCTCGGCTTTGGGGTAGAAGTGCCATTTGGGACGATCTTTAATATGAGCGTCGGCTACAACCTGGAGGGGATAAAACAGCCGCGCATGGTCAAGTTCATGGACACGATGGTCGATGCCTCAGAGGAGATTGCCGCCATCAAGCGTACGCTTGCCGAGAGGTGGCCGAAGTACGCTGACATCGACATTCCAACTTGCCTCACAAACAGCGTGACCCTGTCCACAATGCATGGTTGCCCGCCCGATGAGATCGAGCAAATCGCTCGCTATCTGGTCGAGGAGCGCGGCCTGCATACGATCGTAAAGATAAACCCAACCCTACTCGGCAAGAACGAGGTACTGCACATCCTGCACGATAAGCTCGGATATACTGATATTGATATTCCAGATAAGGTCTTCGACAATGACCTGCAGTACGAGCGAGCGGTTCGCTTAATCAGCGACATGAAGGAGACGGCTGCGCGGCATGGCTTGTTCTTCGGCGTTAAGCTGAGTAACACCCTGGCGATGGCCAATCACGGCGACACGCTTCCTGGCGATGAAATGTACATGTCGGGCCGCGCGCTGTATCCGATTACGATGACCCTGTACGACAAGCTTATGCGTCAGTTCGAAGGCGATCTGAATGTCTCCTACGCTGGCGGCGCGGACGCACTGAACGTGGTCGACATTCTCTCTTCAGGCGCGTGCCCCGTAACTTCTGCCTCCGACCTGTTAAAGCCGGGCGGATACTCTCGTCTCTTGCAGTTCGTGGAGAATATTGAATTGGCGATGAACGAGCGTGGAGCGACGTGCCTTGCCGATATAGCGAGCGACAAACTTACGAACCTTACAGACGCAACGGCGGCCGCACACGCAGATCGTCGCTACAAGGCGGAGTATCATCCGGACGATCTTCCCAAGCTGAGCTCCGCGCTACCCAGGTTTGACTGCATCACCGCCCCGTGTACCGCAACCTGCCCAGTGGAGCAAGACGTCCCCGACTATGCATGGCTGATAAGTCATGGCGAGTACGACCGCGCTCTGTCGGTGATCCTTGCCAGAAATCCTCTACCCGGGATCACGGGTTACATCTGTACGCACGTTTGCCAAACAAAGTGCACGCGCAACAACTACGATGAGTCGGTGGCGATCCGCTCCCTGAAGCGGTTTGTCGTTGAGAACGGAAAGGCGTCGATTGCGCCGCTTGGAAGGACCGATAAGAAGGTAGCTGTGATCGGAAGCGGCCCCTCCGGCCTCTCCGCAGCCTCGTTCTTGGCGCTCAACGGAATCAATGTGACAATCTTCGAGGCTAAAGACAAGGTCGGTGGTATGCCGGCGATCGCCCCGAAGTTCCGCCTACCGCAAGCGATCATCGATGAGGATGTCGAGCGGATCAAAGGGCTGGGCGTGAAGATCGAGACGCATCATCCAATCGATACACGTCCCGAAGCACTTCTCGAACAGGGTTTCTCCGCTGTCTACGTTGGGACAGGATTCCAGCGTGACGCGGAGCTTGACATCGATGGATCCAACGGAGAAGGGACCTTCACCGAAGGAACCTTCACCGCTCTCGATATGCTGGAACGCATGCAGCGAGGCGAGAAGGTGAATCTTGGAAAGAAGATCGTCGTCATCGGTGGAGGAAACACGGCCATGGATGCAGCCCGTAGTGCTGCTCGCGCTGCCGGCGTGGGAACAACGGTAATCTATCGCCGCACGCGCGCTGAAATGCCTGCCGACGCAGACGAAATCGAAGACCTCATTGCTGAGGGGAACACGATTAAAGAGCTGCTGAGCCCGGTGCGCATCATTCGCGAGAACGGCACAATCGTCGCTATCAAGTGTCTGCGCAATAAGCTGGGTGAGCCTGGCCCCGACGGTAGACGTCGTCCCGTTCCGATCGACGGCAGCGAGCTTGACATCCCGGCCGACACGATGATCGTCGCCATCGGCCAGCGCCCCGAGCTTTCGTTCCTCAACGGGAGCAGGATCTCCGTTACTAGCAACGGGCGGATTGCAGCCGAGGAGGATACAGGAGATACGGGTGTTTCCTGCATCTACGCCGGCGGGGACGCAACGCGTGGCCCAGCGACGATCATCCAGGGTGCTGCTGACGGTCGCCGTGCGGCACAGGCGATCTGTAACAAGTTGGGAATCGATTACAAACAACTGGAAGCGCAGCATCCGCAGTTATCCGAAGAGGAAATCATCGAGATCAAACATGAACGAGCCCGCAAGGTTCCGCAGATCCATCCCGCGGTCCTACCGCTTAGCGAACGGTCGGGGTTCGATCTTGTGGAGAAGGCCTTCTCCGAGGAAGAGGCCCGCGCCGAGGCAGCCCGCTGCCTGCAGTGCTCCACTGTCTGTGATAAATGCGTCGAGGTCTGTCCTAATCGAGCAAACTACACATATCACGTCACTCCGTTTCAGGCAACACTTCCGGTACTGAGCTGTCGTGACGGCAACCTGCAGGTCGTAAGGCAAGAAACGT
>Ga0208279_1000337_pt1 | contig 40362 bp, 43 predicted proteins | sample AntAceMetag02UKM_FD_184766 | JGI IMG/M metagenome (GOLD analysis project Ga0208279, IMG submission 184766) | Saline lake microbial communities from Ace Lake, Antarctica - Antarctic Ace Lake Metagenome 02UKM (SPAdes) (version 2) | ecosystem: Environmental > Aquatic > Non-marine Saline and... | reverse complement strand
AGAAGGAATGCAGTTTGACCAAGGATATTTATCCCCTTATTTTGCTACTGACAGTGAAAAGATGGAGACAGTTCTTGAGGATCCATATATTTTACTTTATGAGAAAAAAATCTCTAATTTAAAGGATATGTTACCTCTTCTTGAGAAGATTGCTAGAGCTGGTAAACCACTGATGATAATTGCTGAAGATGTTGATGGGGAAGCCTTAGCTACATTGGTAGTTAATAAGCTTCGTGGAACCTTCACCTGTTGCGCGGTAAAGGCACCGGGTTATGGTGATAGACGCAAAGCTATGCTAGATGATATAGCAGTCCTTACCGGCGGAAAATCAATTACCGAGGACTTAGGACTAAAATTAGAAAATGTTGACTTGCCTGATTTAGGAAGAGCGAAAAGAATTAGAATCGACAAGGAAAACACAACAATCGTTGAAGGTGCTGGAGAAACTAGCGCTATTCAAGGAAGAATTAAGCAAATCAAGAATCAGGTTGACGCTAGTGATTCTGATTACGATAAAGAAAAATTACAAGAAAGACTGGCAAAGCTAGCCGGTGGAGTTGCGGTAATAAATATCGGAGCAGCCACTGAAACTGAGATGAAAGAGAAAAAAGCTAGAGTTGAAGATGCTTTGCATGCAACTAGAGCAGCTGTTGCCGAAGGGATTATCCCTGGTGGCGAAGTTGCGATTGTCCATAGTTTATCTGCTCTGGATAAACTTAAGCTTGAGGGTGATGAGGGAACTGGCGTAGACATTATTCGCAGAGCTCTAGAAGCACCTTTGAACCAACTTGCTACAAATGCCGGCTTAAAAGGTGATGTAATAGTTGTTAAAGTAAAAAGCAGCAAATCACCAATGGGATTTGATTTAAGAGGTAACAGTGAAGAACTAACTGACATGTTTAAGGCTGGAGTAATTGACCCCACAATGGTGGCAAGAACAGCCTTACAAAATGCAGCATCAATTGCATCGTTGTTAATTACTACTGAGGCAGTTATAGCTGATAAGCCAGAAAAAGAAGGCAAAGCCCCTGCTATGCCTGGCGGAATGCCTGGTGGAATGGGTGGAATGCCTGGAGGAATGGGTTACTAAAAGTAGCTTCAGAAAGATATCTAAAGCCCCGTGCCGTAATTGGTACGGGGTTTTTTTTGTGGATTTTTCTATGCCAAGTGGTATAATAGATTCTCTTTGGAGAAAATTATGCAATTTATGAAAAAAAAGAAGAGTTTTTGCTTGAATATTGCCGATAACAACAACTTAAACATTGGACTTTTCCAATACTGCCTAACTCCTGAAGGTGAAGTAATCCAATCTAATCCAACTTTAGCTGAAATTCTCGGTTATCCTTTTAAAAAAGGGTTTATTAGGGAGAAGTTTTTTAACCTTTTTATTAAGCCTTTAGATCGAGAGCTTTTTTTAACAATTTTAAATAGAAATATGAATGTTAAATCCTTTGAAGTACTGTTAAAGAAAAAGGACGGTCAACCTTTGTGGGTGACAATTACTGCTCACTTAACACCTTCAGCTAAGAAAAAGGAACGTTGGATTGAGGGAATAATCCAGAATATTTCAGCTCAAAAACAAATTGCTGGTAGACTAACCATGGAGAAGGATTTCTTTGAAAACCTCTTAGACAATATTCCTGATGCTGTCTATTTTAAGGACCGTGAAAATAGAATCATAAAGGTTAACAGTTTCTATGCCCAAGGAACTGGATTAAAAGCTGAGGAAATACTCGGAAAGACTGATTTTGATTTTTTTCCTATAGAACAAGCTAAAGGCATGTTTAACGATGATAACCAAGTTTTAAATACTGGTAAGCCAATTGTTGGCAAAATTGAAAAGACCCTACTCAGCGACGGCCTTTGGAACCAGGTAATTACTACTAAAATTCCTATGCGAGATAATTTTGGTAAGGTAATCGGAACCATGGGAATAACTCGCGATATGACTGCTTACGCTAATCTCGAACAGCAACGCCTGGATATGATGATTAGTGCTCTAGAAGTCCTAGGTAGGGCTCTTGAAATGCGGGACCCTTACACCTTTAGTCACACTAGAAATGTAGCTGGCATTTCTGAAAAAATCGCTAATGTCTTAGGCTGGGATTCAAATCGACTTCTGGCTATTAAGTTAGCTGGGGAACTTCACGATTTAGGAAAAATAAGTATTCCCTTAGATATTTTAAATAAGCCTGGTAAGTTAAATGCCTTGGAGTATCGTTTAATTCAAGAGCATGTAGAAAATTGTTATAATTTGATTAAAGATATTGACTTTCCTTTTGCTTTAGCTGAAATTATTTATCAGCATCACGAACGTCTTGATGGTTCAGGCTATCCCCGAGGCTTAAAAAGCGATCAGATAACTTTAGAAGCCAAAATATTAGCAGTCAGTGACGTTTTAGAAGCCATGACTCATCATCGGCCTTATCGCGAAGCTAAAGGCTTGGAAGAAGCCTGCAAGGAACTTCGAAAGGGTAGAGGCATAAAATACGACGCCAAGATTGTAGATATCCTTCTTGACCTTATTAAAAAGGGAGGAGATAAGGAATTTTGGCTTACTAATTAACTTTTTTCTTGATTTTTTATTCTTTTGTGGTATAAAAAGTATCTTATGGAACAAACAATAACAAAAAAAATTCTCGAAATTCGTTGGCATGGGCGTGGTGGCCAGGGAGCAAAAACTGCAGCTCAACTTTTAGCCGAAACCGCCATGGAAGAAGGTAAATTTATCCAATCTTTTCCCGAATATGGACCTGAAAGAGCCGGAGCACCAATGAAGGCCTTTACTCGAATATCCGAAGAACCAATAAATCTCCATTGTGGTGTAACTAATCCGGAAATTGTAGTAGTTATTGACCCAACTATTCTTGACGTAGTAAATGTAACCGAAGGTCTTGATGATGCTGGCGTTATTCTAGTTAATTCCCAACAATCTCCTAAGCAAATAAGAGAAAAACTCGGGTTTAATAAAGGTAAAGTTTTTACACTTGATGCAACTAAAATTGCCTTAGATACTACCGGCTTACCGTTACCAAATATGCCAATGTTAGGGGCTTTGATAAAAGCCGTAGGAATAGTCTCTTTAGAGAAGGTTGAGGAAAAGATAAAGAAAAAATTTCTGAAAAAAATTGGCGAAAAGAAGACTATGGGAAACATTGAAAGTATTCGTAGAGCTGCTAGTAAATTACAGTCAGAATAATTTTCTTAAAAGAGGAAAGAAAAAATGAAAGAAAAAGGTTGGAAATCCATACCAATTGGCGGATTAATTACCGAGGCTGGAAACGCTCAAGAATACAATACTGGTAGTTGGAGAACTTTTAAACCAGTTATTGATAAATCTAAATGTATAAATTGTCTTCAATGTTGGATCTACTGTCCTGATTCAAGCATAAAAGTAAAAGACGGTAAAATGGACGGTTTTGACTATGACCACTGCAAAGGTTGTGGCATATGCGCTCGCATCTGCCCGGTTAAATGCATCAAAATGGAGAAAGAATAATCTAATGAGTAAGCTCATTCCTTTAACCGGCGATCAAGCAGTAGCAGAAGCTATGCGTCAAATTAATCCTGACGTAGTTCCTGCTTATCCGATAACACCACAAACAGAAATCGTAATGGCTTTTTCTCAATTTGTTGCTGACGGTTTAGTAGACACTGAAATGATTACCGTAGAGTCAGAACATAGTGCAATGAGTGCCTGTGTCGGTGCTTCAGCTGCCGGAGCAAGAGCTATGACCGCTACTTCTGCTAACGGCTTAGCTCTTATGTGGGAAATTGTTTATATTGCAGCATCTACCCGACTACCGATTGTAATGCCTGTAGTAAACAGAGCTTTATCCGGGCCAATCAATATCCATTGTGATCATTCCGACACTATGGGAACCCGTGATTCAGGATGGCTACAAATGTACTGTGAGAACGCTCAAGAAGTTTACGAGTCCACCATAATCGCTATGCGAATTGCTGAACATCCTGAGATCCTCTTACCGATTATGGTATGCCAAGATGGTTTTATTACTAGCCATGCCGTAGAAGGCGTAAAATTATTTGATGATAAAATAGTCAAAGATTTTATCGGAGAATATAAACCAACTTTTCCTCTTCTAAACGTTAAGAAACCTGTTACTTACGGCCCCTTAGATTTACAGGACTATTATTTTGAACATAAAAGACAGCAATCCGATGCTATTGAAAAGTCAAAAAAAATAATACCACAAATAGCAAAAGAGTTTAAAAATATATCCGGAAAAGACTATGGCTTTATTGAAGAATATAAAACCGAAGATGCTGAAATTGCAATTGTTGCACTTAGTTCTACCTGTGGAACCGCTAAGGTAGCTGTAGATAGACTGCGAGAGAGGGGTGTAAAGGCAGGATTACTAAAGATAAGATTTTTTAGGCCGTTTTCGGCAGAAGAAATCGCCGCTTCTCTTTCAAAATTAAAAGCTGTGGCAATATTAGACCGTAGTGAATCTTTTTCTAATCATGGAGGACCGGTATTCGCCGAGGTAAGATCAGCTCTTTATGAATTACAATCTCGACCGTTAGTTACAAATTACATTTATGGATTAGGTGGAAGAGACATGGATATATCTCAAATAGATTTAATCTACCAAGACTTAGCAAAAGCTGTAGAAGAAAACAAAGTTAAAAATTTGATAAATTATCTAGGGGTTAGAGACTAAGTTGGCGAATTTAAAACAACTTTCAAAAATACCTGAACGACTTACCGGCGGACATCGTCTCTGTGCTGGCTGTGGCGCATCTATAGCACTGCGTCAAGTATTGCTAGGAGCAGGGGAATCACCGGTTGTTATCGGCTGTGCTACTGGTTGCCTTGAGGTTGCTACTACAATTTACCCTTATAGTGCCTGGAACATTCCTTATATTCATAACGCTTTTGAGAATGTAGCCGCTACTATGAGTGGTGTCGAAACTACATATCGAGCATTAAAAAAGAAAGGAAAAATAAAAGAAGATATAAAGTTTTTAGCCGTAGGCGGAGATGGCGGTACTTATGATATCGGATTGCAATCTCTCTCTGGCATGCTAGAGCGAGGACACAGAATAGTTTATGTATGTTATGATAATGAAGCCTACATGAATACTGGAATACAGCGTTCCAGTGCAACCCCTCATGGTGCATCTACTACTACAGCGCCGGCAGGAAAGGTTAAAACCGGAAAGGCAGAATTTAGAAAAGATCTTACCGCAATTTGTGCTGCCCATCATATTCCTTATGCAGCTCAAGCTACTATTTCTAATTGGAATGACCTAGTTACCAAAGCTCAAAAAGCCTTTGCAGCCGAAGGGCCGGCGTTCTTAAATATTTTGGCTCCTTGTCCAAGAGGATGGAGATACCCTCAAGAAACGGCGATAGATATATCTAAATCGGCAATTGATACAGGCTTTTGGCCGCTTTATGAAATTGAAAACGGAGTATTAAATATTACTTATAAACCAAAAGAAAGAAAACCAATTACTGAATGGCTAAAATCACAAGGACGCTATAAACATCTCTTTAAGCCAGAAAATAAGTCTCTTATCGATACTATTCAGAATAATGTAGATAAAATGTGGGAAAAATTAGAAAGTGGACACCTTATTTAAAATTAGACCCCTCGGAAATACTGGGGATTTAATTCCCTCGATTTTGTTGAGATAATTAAAGGAGGAAAGATGGCAAAAGTTATTATTGATGAAAATGCTTGCGTAGGTTGTGGTTTGTGTGTAACTGCTTGCGCTGCTGTCTTTGAACTAGGCGATGACGGAATCGCTAAGGTAAAGACAAGTGAGTGCCCGGAATGTGATCTTCACGATGTTGCATCTCAATGTCCGGTAAACTGTATCACTGTAGAAGACTAAAAGAGATTACTAAGTACTTTCTCGCTACAGATAATTTGGGGAAAGTACTTTTTATTTTACGGAAGGTATTTTGATTATTATCTCTTGATTCAGCTTGGTAATGAACTTTAGCCGTTCAATGAATAGTTTTCTTTCTTCGATTTTATTATAATACTCTTCTTTTTTGTTTTGTAAATCTGACCTATCAATCGGAGTTTTATCTTTCAGCTGTAAGATGTAAGCACCCTTATCTAAAGCTATAACTTTAGAATGGACTTCATCTTTAGCCAGAGAGAAGACTATTGCACTTACCTGGTTATTTAACCCCAGACCATCTATATAGTCAAAATACTTAAAGAAGTCTGTCTGCTTAAATTCAAGATTATTTTTGTTTGCAAAAGTTTTGAGATTTTTTGTTTCCTCTTGATTAATCTCGATTAAGAGATCAGAAGAAAATCTATTGGTCTCTTCTCTTGCCCGAGAAACAATTAGTGCTTCTTTAACCTCAGGTTTAATCTCACCTAAGGAAGGAATAAAGGCCGGTTGCTCGTCTTCCTTGCCAACAATTATAAAATTTTCACCTAAGTCTATTGGCGGGCTTATTTGGTTTAACCCTAAACTAAAGGCTAATTGGGCTATTTCTTGTGTGACCTCAACTTCTTTAATCAAGTCAGCTCTTTTAATTAAGCCGGTTTTTTTAATTTCAAGAGAAGTTTTCTCTTTGAGCTGATCGAGTGTCTTAAGTTTAGCAAGCTCTGTAATTTCTTCAGGGCTCATCTTATCTTTTTCGGTTATTAAGGCATAGGCAATATTTACTGTCGGCTCTCTTTTAAAAAGAACTGTGTTATCCCGGTAAAACTCTTCAATTTCATTAGGCTTTATTCCTACGTCCACCCGGAACTTTTCATAAGGAATAAAAAGGTAAGCAATTTTTGCCTTTTGGTTCTCCATAGCATATAAGGTTTCTACCTCCTTATCTGTAACTGAGACATCAAGAGAGTTTTTCCAAAGCTTATCAATTAGAATCAGATTTCGTACGTGTTCTTCAAAACTACGCATAGTTAAAGTAAAGCCGAAATTTCGAGAGATATGCTTTATATACTGCTGGTAAGATTCTCGTCTAAATTTCCCACTTCGAGAAAAATTACGATTAATCCATTCCATAACTTCCCCGTCGCTAACTTCAATACCCTCTTCCTGAGCTTTCCAAAGAAGGCGATAGTATATGCTGGCCTTTTCAATAATTTCTTCAATGGTAATTTTTTGATCTTTCTTGTTTAAATTTGAATAGAGGATAGTGTCAAGGCGAGCTAAATCAACATAGCTTTTAAAGTTTGAGATAACTACTGTTTGGCCGTTAATCTCAGCAATTGCTTTTGCTCTTTTCTTATCAAGAAAAGAACGAGCACCAGAAAGTACGAAAGCCGCAATAACTACTACAGCAATTACCCAAAGAACTTTTTTTGTGTGTTTTCCACGAATGGCAACAAGCATAAATCTATCATAACTTCTTAGGGAAAATTATCAAGAAAAATCTACGAAAGTAGTTTTTCTTAATCCTGAGGCTACAAGGAATAGTTTCATTTTTTAAAACTAGGATTAAGGCTTGATTGGTTCTCAAAAAACTTCCATATTTCATCAACGGCTGATATGGCTTTAGATGGAGGAATTACTCCTTTCCTTGGCGGTTTGTAGCTACCCGGCCATGAATGACCTCCGGTTTCAGTAACACACAGTTTCACTTGAACGTTGTCATCACACCCAGTATACAAATCACAATATGCACCTTCCTTTTCCAGGACTCTTTCGAACACAGCATTACAATTATTTCTCTTTACCCACTTTGATATGGTTTCCGAAACAGAGGTAAAATTAGTTACTTTTGATACGTCTTTGAATGCATCAGATCCAGCACCCCCCTCAAAAAGAATATGCGTGTCGTCCTTTGCATGAATGTGCATTATTGAAATAGATCCTGATGGGCTGCAGTTGTCATAGTTATCGGTTCCTGCAACTGCTGCTATAGCAGTAAACGTATCGGTTAAATCACAAGCAAGTCTATATGATAGCATCCCACCGTTAGACATCCCCATTGCATAAACCTTGCTCGAATCAATAGTAAATTTTGTTTTGATATCATCGATCATTTTTTTCACAAAACCAACATCATCAATATTATTATCCCGGGCATACGCACAGCAATTTCCCGCATTCCATGTGGCGAATTTTCCGGATTTCAACCTACTCGCGCCGTTAGGAAAAACCACAATAAAGCCTTCCTTTTCAGATTTTGAAATTAAGTTGTAATATTTATCGGTAGCCATATGCTCTTTATATCCCATACCGCCGTGAAAAGCGATAATCAATGGCGCGGGGATAGATTTATTATACGACCGAGGAATATGCACGAGGTAGGTTCTTGTTAGCCGGTCATGTTGTAAAGAAAAATCATAATTCCCTGGCTTAACAACCCTAACTTCCTGACTTTTTTCTCTCCAAGTTCCTTGGGCATAAATCATAGGCAGATATAAAATGACCCCTACCAACAAAAAAGAGCATACAATTACGTTAATCTTTTTCATCTTTCGCTTTTATTATTTATCATTAGTACAAAATGGACACAAGTAAAAATAGCAGAATTATTAATGTTATATCTTGTTACTAATACATTAGTTACAACAAGACAAAAATTAAGTGGAGGTGGCGGGATTCGAACCCGCGTCCTTAAAGGGTTGGAAAATAGCTCCTACATGCTTAGCCCTATGTTTAGCTTTTCCCTAGAGGCTCCAAAGGACCGGATACTCTAGAGAGCAGCTTCGATATTTTTTAAGAACAAATCCTCAAAGCAAAAAATTTGTTCCGAGTCTCAAAAATGAACCCTTAAATCCCCAGAGACCTAAAATTTAAGGGCCCTACTTAGCTAACTGCGTAAGCAGGTGTTGCAACGAAAGGTGTTGCTCTTATATTTTGTAAGCCCGGATACGTTCGGCCTTACCCCTACGACATGCAACCACTTTTCCTAGTCTCAAAGTCGAAACCAAGCACCCCCGAATTTTCAAAGAATATTTTCACTTAAAGAGTAACACAAGCCTGATTTTATTGCAAGTTGTTTAGGTCGGGCTTAAACATAAACATAGGGATGTGTGCATACACAAACCTCTTGATTTTCCCATATAATCATGTAAGTATAGGAAATGGGAGTTGACCCCTTTTTGTGATTGTTGCTTCCTGAATTAAGTTGACAACTGGTTGCAGCCTGTGTTATACTTTAAGCGAAAGTAAGGAAGTAAGAATGTAAGAACAAGGAGGCAAAATGGCGATAGAATACGCAAAAGTAACATCCAAGGGGCAAGTCACAATTCCTAATTTAGTGCGAAAAATGCTACGTTTACACAAAGATAGCCTTATAGCGTTCCAAATTACCAGGAATGGAATAGTAATCGTTCCGGCAAAAATGGTAGAAGAAAAAACTCCTTACACAAAAGAGGAATGGGTAAAAATAGAGAAGCTTGCTTCTGAAAAGGGCAAAACCTGCAAATCTGCAAAATCAGCGAAAAAGTATTTTGACTCTTTATGATTCATTTTAACTTTAAACCTTCGTTTAAAAAGTCTCTCAATTCCTTACCAAAAAAAGATAAAAATTTAGTTAAAGAATCATGTGCGCAACTTATAGATGTTTTGGGTAAAAGAGGCTTGCTTCGAAAAGGATTAGGACTTAAGCAACTTAGGGAAGACTGGTGGGAAATACGAAAAGGTCTAAAACAACGGATCTTGTTTAAATGGAAGAATAACGAAATAGATTTCGTATTGGCTGGAAATCACGATCAAGTTAAAAGATTTTTAAAAAAAATCTGAAACTTACTAATTAGGCATATATAGAAAAAACTTGTAGATGCCTTTAAAGAATAATAAAAAGAAATAGATCTTATTATGAAAAAGTTTAATGTTAAGGGGGTTGTTGACCATCCCTCCACACCGGGTGTGGAGGAAAAGGGGCGATTGCCGAGAAGGTGTGGAGATTGCTATGAAAGAATTTAGTGTTAGGACGGAGCAGCAGGAAGAACTGGTTGATATTACCTCCAAGGTTCAGGGGGTTGTTGGGCAATCAAAGATAGAGGATGGGATGTGTGTAGTTTTTATTCCCCATACAACTGCCGGGGTAACTATAAATGAGAATGCTGACCCCACTGTTAAGGGAGATATTATAAAAGGTTTGAAGGTTATACCCTCGAGCGGCTATCTGCATTCTGAAGGTAACTCACCTGCTCATATAAAAGCTTCAATTATCGGTTCATCAGTTACAATTTTTATTGAAAAAGGAAAACTTGCACTAGGTGTGTGGCAAGGTGTATACTTTACTGAGTTTGATGGCCCGAGACAACGTTCGATCTGGGTTAAAGTTGGGAAGTTATAATAATTGCAAAGGGGGGCTTAAGATGAGAAGAGTGACTATTGTTTCATTGGTTTTAGTTTTACTAGTATTTACAGCCGGGTGTGCAAGTATGGGTGATAAATCAAAAAAAGGAAGCGTTGTCGGAGGATTATTAGGAGCAGCTGCCGGCGGAATTATCGGTCATCAAAGCGGCCATGGAGTTGAGGGAGCTTTAATTGGTGGTGCAGCTGGTGCAATTAGCGGCGGTTTAATTGGCAACAGTATGGATAAAAAAGCTTTAGCAACTAATCCCGACCATATAACTGTAATTAAGATTGCTGAGATGTCAACCCAAGGTATTCCTGAAGGTGTGATCATCAGTGAGATTAAAAGAACTAAGTCAGTCTATGAGTTAAGTTCGGAAGTTATTACATACCTAAAAGAAAATAAAGTTAGCGACCGAGTTATTGATTACATGTTAACCGGTGGTTAATAGATACCTTTTGTAAAAATAAAAATACTGTGGTAGAATAGTGAAGTTTTAAAAGTATTTGTTTTAAAAAAGGGGGAATTATGGCGAAGAAGAATCATGAAACTTTGAAAGAAACTTTTGACCGGATATGGCCACAAGCAAAAAAGGAAATCGACAAGGGCGTAATCAATGCAAAAAAGATGCTGTCTCAAAGTGAGAAGTATCTTAAAAAACTTTCAGTCAAGGGTGCTGCTCAAACCAAAAAACTATCTTTATCTTTAAACAGAGAAAAAACTTACTATGATTTAGGTAAAGCTGTTTCAGCTTCACCTTCAACTAAATGGAAAACTAGTCGTAAAATATCTTCTTTGGTTAAAAAAATCAAAAATTTAGACAAAAATATAAACGCAATAAAATAAATTAAACTTTTAACTACTAATTGAAAAGGAGAACTATTCTATGGAAGTCAAGGTTAATGATGGCAATTTCAAACAAGAAGTAATTGATTCCGAAATACCTGCTATTGTGGACTTTTGGGCCCCTTGGTGCGGCCCTTGTAATATGATTGCACCCCACGTAGAGGAAATAGCCAAAGAATATGTTGGTAAAATAAAGGTTTGTAAGCTGAATGTTGATGAAGCTTCTGCGATTGCCACTGAGTATGCAATCATGAGCATTCCGGCTATTATGCTGTTTAAAGATGGCAAGGTTATGGAGAAGCGAGTTGGAGTTATGAACAAACAGGAATTAGAGAAGTTTATTCATCCCTATCTCTAATTTCTCCCTAAACCTTATTAAAAAATCCTTGCTATCCTGCCTATAACTTGCTATAATTTCTACTGATTTTCATTGCTTTATCGGGCCTGTAGCTCAGTTGGTTAGAGCAGGACACTCATAATGTCTTGGTCCGGGGTTCGAATCCCTGCAGGCCCATGACTTGGCTTGCTATATAATTTTTTTTAAGAAAGAAGACTTTATATGGGTTTAAAAGACGGAATAAAAAAACTAATCCAGTTGCAAGAGATTGACACTCGAATCTATAAACTGCAAGAAGAGAAAAACGAAACTCTACCTGCCCGGTTAGAAGAAATAAAAAAAGAATTTAAAGAAATCAGTAAAAACTTTAACAGTGCTGAAGAAAAGCTAAAAAAACTGCAGCTGGAAAAGAAAGATAAAGAACTTGAGCTAGCTGCTAAGGAAGGCGGGCTGAAAAAGCTTCAAACCCAGCTCTATCAATTAAAAAGCAATAAAGAATACCAAGCTATGCTTAGCGAAATCGCATCAACTAAGGCTGATATAGCAATAGCTGAAGAAGCGATTTTAACTGTAATGGTTGGACTTGAAGACGCAAATAAAGAGTGTCTAGCACAAAAAGAGGCCTTAAGTAAAGAAGAGATAGCTTCTAAGAATGAAGAGGGAAAAATTAAATCAACTATAAAGGATGGTGAAATCGAAATTGACACTCTGAGAAATAAAAGGAAGCCTTTCGTTGAAGGAATCGATGCGAAGGTTTTAGCCACATATGAGCATCTACTGAGTTCACGAGGAGGCTTGGCTTTAGCTCCAGTAAAGGGAAGCGGCTGCGGAGCTTGTCATATGCGACTTAACCATCAAACCATAAATGAAATAAAGATGTTTGACCATCTGGTATCCTGCAACAGTTGCGTACGGATATTATATATACCTGAGGATCTTGAAATATGATAAAGGTTTACGTCGATGGTTCATCAATTGGTAATCCCGGTAAAAGCGGTATTGGCTATTTAATTTATCAGGGTAGCAAACTCCTAAAAAAAAGAAGTGTTTATCTGGGGGTTCAAACCAATAACTTTGCTGAATACATGGCTTTAATTTTTCCCTTAATTGATGCTATTGAGGAAAATCAAAAAAAGATTAGTGTGTTTTCTGACAGTCAATTAGTTTGTGAACAAATTAAAGGTAATTATAAGGTAAAAAATCAAAATATTTATCCATTATTTGTCTTAGCTAAAAATTTAATTTCAAAGTTAGATGATTTTAAGATTACCCATATCGATAGAGAAGAAAATCAAGAAGCTGATGAGTTAGCCAAAGCGGCTACTGGTTTCTTGAAGTAAAAGGGGGTTATTAATGAGTGGACATTCAAAATGGTCAAGCATTAAACATAAAAAAGGTGCTGCTGATGCTAAACGCGGGCGGGTTTTTACAAAATTAATTAGGGAAATTACTGTATTTGCAAAGAATGGTGGCGGTAATCCTGATACAAACCCGAGTTTAAGAACAGCGATTACCCGGGCTAATGAAGCAAATATGCCTAAAGACAATATCGCTAAGGCTATAAAAAAAGGAACCGGCGAACTTCCCGGCGTAACCTATGAAAGCTGCATCTTTGAGGGTTATGGTTCAGGAGGAGTGGCCATTCTTGTTGAGACTTTAACCGATAACAAAAATAGATCTTCAGCCGAGATTCGTAATATCTTCTCTAAGAAAGGGGGAAATATGGCCGGAGCTGGAAGTGTAGCTTGGATTTTCACATCTAAAGGCTACATTTTAGTTGATAAGACTTTAATAAGCGAAGATGAGCTGTTCTCAGTTGCTGTAGATGCTGGAGCTGAGGATATTAAATCCAGTGATAAAAACTATGAAGTTTTTACTGAACCTAAAAATTTTGAAGCTGTTAAAGCAGCGCTTGAAACTAAAGGGATTAAGTCAGTATCTTCAGAGTTAACTAAGATACCCAATTCAACTCTTAAAGTAACCGGTAATGATGCTAAAGGACTTCTATCATTGATCGAGATCCTGGAAGATCACGATGACGTTCAAAAAGTTTATGCTAACTTTGATATCCCTGATGAAGTATTAGAGGAGTTGGCTCAGGAAATGTAAGATGGTAGTTTTAGGCGTAGATGTTGGCCTGCGAAATTGCGGTTATGTTATAACGGCAGTAAAAAACTTAGAAGTAAGTTTAATCAAAGAGGGTCAAGTAAAGCCTGATCCGAAGCGAAAGCTTCCTCAAAAATTAAATTATATCTTTGAAAATCTAAAAAAAGAAATTTTAGAGTATAAACCACAAGTAATTGTGGTTGAAAAACTCTATTCACACTATCGACACCCAACAACCTTAGGAGTATTAGCTCAGGTAAGAGGGGTGGTAGTTCTTCTCGCGGAACAGGAAAAAACCGAGCTCTTTGAATATTCACCTACCCGAGCCCGAAAGGCTTTTTTAGGCCGAGGTAATGTTAACTCGCAACAAGTGAAAAAAATGGCTGAAAATGTAATCGGAAAAAAATTCATGTCTCTACATACAGCTGATGCCTTTTCTTTAGTAGTTGCTTTTTCACATGCTCAAAAATTAAATCGTCTCTTAAGTGGGTCTGATTAAAAAAATATGATCTATCAAATTAGAGGAAGACTGGTAAAAAAGGAAGAGAATCGGGTAGTCGTAGATGTCTCTGGTATTTTTTACGAAATCAGCGTCCCTAAGACCGTATCTCAACGCTTAGGCGACGATAGTGAAGAAGTTACCCTAGTTACCTATCACTACTTTAATCTTGATAAGAACCGCGGTACTCCGGTAATGGTCGGCTTTGTTGAAGAGCTAGAAAGAGATTTCTTTGAAAAATTCATTGGTGTCTCTGGGGTTGGCCCCAAGGCAGCTTTGCGAGCATTTGATCGTCCGGTAGCAAGAATTGCCCAGGCCATTGAAGATGGTGATGAAAACTTTCTGCAAAGCTTAGCCGGAATAGGAAAGCAGCGGGCCAAACAAATTATTGCTCATCTGCAAGGTAAGGTTGGCCGGTTTGCTTTAATAAAGCCAGGAGAGGCCCTGAAAGAACCTCTGGGTAAAAAAGTTGTTGATGAGACTAAACAGATCTTAAAACGTCTTCAATATAAAAGTAGTGAAGCCGATAGTATGATTAAGCGAGCCTTAGAGGGAAAACCGCAAATTGACAGTAGTGAAGAACTGCTTAATGAAATCTATCGTCAACGCAAGTAAAGGATCACTGTAAATGGATAAAACAAATATAAAATCAATTCTTGAAGCCTTACTATTTATTAATGAGCGCCCGATTGAAATCGGAGAGCTTGTTGAGGTTTTAGAAAACAGCCGCAAAGAAACCGAAGAAGCCTTAGATGAGCTAGCTCTTGGATACCGGGATCGTTCTTCGGGAATTTGTATCGTTAAAGTTGCTGGCGGATACCAGATGTGTTCAGCCCCAGATACTGAAGCCTGGGTTAAGAAGATGTATCAAGAAAGAAGTAAACAAAAACTTTCCACAGCATCTTTAGAAACCTTGGCAGTAGTTGCTTACAAGCAACCGGTTACTAGAGTTGAAATTGAAGCTATTCGAGGAGTCAATGTCGACGGAGTAGCTCGAAAGCTTTCAGAACTAGGTTTAATAAAAATTGCCGGAAGAAAAGATGTCATCGGAAAACCATTTCTTTATATTACCACACGAAAGTTCCTAGAGTATTTCGGTATTAATACTCTAAAAGACTTGCCAAAATTAGAGGAATTTGCAGCATTAGCCGGAAAGGACATGGTAAATGCTGAGGGTGAAACTAGCGAAGATAAAAATAATAACCAAAAGGTTGAAACTAACGAAGGGGAAACTAATAACCAAGAGGTTGAAGCTACTAAAGAAGAGGAGACAAAAAAATGAAGACCTATTTTGCTTCAGAGTCAGTAACCGAGGGACATCCTGATAAGGTATGTGATCAAATATCCGACGCTGTATTAGATGCAGTATTGGCTTGTGATACTAAAGGACGGGTAGCCTGTGAAGCCTTGGTTACTCGAGGTTTTGTAATGGTAGCCGGTGAGATTACTACTACTGGCTATATCGCGGTTCCTAAACTAGTTAGGGGACTATTAAAAAACATCGGCTATAATGATCCAGCAGTAGGTTTTGATTATGAAAGTTGCGGAGTAACTACCGCCATTCAGGAACAGTCTCCCGATATCGCACTAGGTGTAGACATCGGTGGTGCCGGTGATCAAGGTTTAATGTTTGGCTTTGCCAATAGTGAGACGCCTGAGCTTATGCCGCTGCCAATTATGTTATCCCACAAACTAGTAAAGCGTCTCGCCGAAGTACGTAAAGACGGAACTCTCGATTACTTACGCCCGGATGGAAAAGCCCAAGTATCAGTTGAATACCAGAATGGAAAACCGAAAAGAATCGATGCAATAATTATTGGTGCTCACCATAGCAAAAATGCAAAGATGGATGTTTTACAAAATGATATTCGAAAATTAGTAATTGAGCAAATAGTGCCTAAAGATATGCTAGATAGTAACACCAAGTATTTTATTAATGGTACCGGGCGCTTTGAAGTCGGTGGACCAGTTTCTGATACCGGGGTAACCGGACGGAAAATTATCGTTGATACTTATGGCGGCTATTCTCATCATGGTGGCGGAGCTTTTAGCGGTAAAGACCCTTCAAAAGTAGACCGTTCAGCATCTTATATGTCCCGCTACATTGCAAAAAATATTGTTAAATCTGGTATCGCCTCAACTTGCGAAATACAACTTTCTTATTGTATTGGTGTAGCTGAACCAGTATCGATAAGTGTGAATACATTTGGAACCTCTCAAGTTGACGAAGAAAAGATTTCAAAAGCCGTACGCCAAGTTTTTAAACTTACTCCGGCTGGAATTATCAAAGAGCTAAATCTATTACAGCCAATATACACAAAAACAGCTGCTTACGGACATTTTGGTCGTGAGAATGAGGGTTTTACTTGGGAAGAAACAAATAAAGTGGATGATTTAAAGAGTGCTTTAAAATAAAAGGGAGAAACAAGTGAACTACGATATAAAAGATAAAACTTTAAGAGGGTCGGGTAAAAAACGTATTGAGTGGGCCTTAAAAAGAATGCCGGCTCTTGAACGAATTCGCCAACGCTTCGATAAAGAAAAACCACTTAAAGGATTAACTATTGGGGCCTGCTTACATGTTACTACTGAAACTGCAGCCTTAGCTTTAACTTTAAAGGCGGCCGGGGCTCGCAGCTTAGTTTGTGCGTCTAATCCTTTATCAACTCAAGATGACACTGCCGCTTCATTAGTCCTTGATTATGGTATTGAAACCTTTGCGATTAATGCCGAAGATAATAAGACTTACTATAAACATATTGATGCGGTATTAGGCGAAAACCCTGAGATTACCCTTGATGACGGCGCTGACTTAGTATCAACAATCCATAAAAGAGCGGCTTTAGGGAAAAAGGTAAAACTGCCCTGGGCCAGCACCGAAGAAACGACTACCGGAGTAATTCGGCTTAAGGCTTTACAAAATGAAGGCAAGCTTTTATATCCGGTTATTGCTATAAATGATGCTTACACTAAACATTTATTTGATAACCGCTATGGTACCGGACAGTCAACTCTTGACGGAATAATCCGAGCTACTAATAAATTAATTGCCGGAACTACTGTAGTTGTTGTTGGTTATGGTTGGTGCGGTAAGGGAGCATCCCGTAAAGCTGCTGGTATGGGGGCAAATGTAATTGTCTGTGAAGTTGATCACCTAAAAGGTTTAGAAGCAATTATGGATGGCTTTAGAGTAATACCGATGAAGCAAGCCGCAAAAGTCGGTGATATCTTTATCACTCTTACCGGTGATATAAATGTTATATCTAAAGAACATTTTCCTTTAATGAAAGATAAAGCGATTATCTGTAATTCTGGACACTTTGACGTAGAGATTAACATTAAGGCTTTAGAAAAAATGGCTATAACCAAACGTGAAGTTAAGCCTTTAGTAGACGAGTACACTTTAAAAAGTAAAAAGAGAATCTATTTATTAGGAGAGGGGAGATTAGTTAATCTTGCCTGCGCCGAAGGACACCCGGCTGAAGTTATGGACTTAAGTTTTGCTAACCAGGCTTTAAGTTGCGAATATATTGCTAAAAACCACAAAAAACTTGAAAAAAAGGTTTACAAAGTACCTGATAAAATCGACGCTAAGGTTGCCCAGCTCAAACTTAATGCTCTGGGTATAAAAATAGATAAGTTAACTGCTGAGCAAAAAAAGTATCTCTCAAGCTGGCAGGAAGGAACCTAAAAAAAATGAAGAGAATTGGAATATTAACCCGTGACTGTGCCGGAATAAATGCAGCAATTAGGGCTTTTGTCCGAAGTGCTTACGCGTGTAACAGTGAAGTTTATGGTATACTCCGTGGTTATCAAGGTCTTATTGAAGGAGATTTGAAACTACTAGATCACCGTTCGGTCTCAGGAATTATTAATACCGGCGGTACAATCCTAAAAACAGCTCGCTCAAAGAGGTTTCAAACTCTAGCTGGTCAACGCCAGGCAGTGAAGACTCTTCGTGATAACAAAATAGATGGTTTAGCTGTTATTGGCGGTAACGGTTCCTTAACCGGAGCCCATCTTTTAGCTACTAAATACTCGATTCCGGTCATAGGAATTCCGGCTACTATTGACAATGATGTTAATGGTGTAGAAATGAGCATTGGGGCTGACACAGCAATCAATGTAGCCTTAGATGCTTTAGACAAAATAAGGGATACGGCTACTTCCCTAGAGCGAATATTCGTAGTCGAGGTTATGGGCCGTGACTGTGGGTATATTGCTTTAAGGGTAGCCTTAGCTGGTGGTTGCGAAGAAGTTTTACTGCCAGAGAAAAGTTTTAATATGAAAAAAATCTGTGAGGAAATTGTTGAAGGAAATATTCAGGGTAAAGTTAGCTGGATAATTGTGGTTGCTGAAGGAAAAGCCAAGGCTGCTGATATCTCTGAAAAAATCAATAAGATTACTGGCTTAGAGACCAGAGAAGTGGTTCTAGGCCATATTCAACGTGGTGGCCGTCCAACAGCCTTTGATCGCATCATCGCAGCTCGTTATGCCAGTTACGCATTTGAACTCCTAAAATCAAGAAAAACTGATAAGTGCGTGACCATAAAAGAAGGAAAATTAGCCACAATTGCCTTATCTAAGGCAATTCGACCAAAAGATATAGAGATAAATGCATATTATAAATTAATAAAAATTCTTACTTAATGAATTTAAAAGGAGGATTAAATGATCTACAAAAACGAAGCTGAGCTTTTAAACAACAGGGCGATTGAAGAAAAAGATGACGATATTGTGATTAAGGATGAGAAAATATTTCGTGAGGAAAATATTAACAACTTAGTTGATACAATAGTCCTCGGAGAAGACCCCCACCTAAGAAGACTCTGTTTTTGGGTTACTCACAGTTGCGCTAAAAAGCTAGGAACAGTTCTCTCGTCAATACAGGGCTTGTACGAGGCTATGGGCAGAAAAGATGTAACCGGATTTACTGTTCCGGCAATGAATATTAGATCTCTTACTTTTGATTTAGTTCGAGCGGTATATAGAGCAGCCAAGAAGATAAATGCCGGAGCATTCATCTTTGAAATTGCTAAAAGTGAGATTGGTTACACTGATCAAAGGCCATTAGAGTATAGCTCAATTATTCTTCTAGCAGCAATGAGAGAGGGTTACCAGGGCCCGATATTTATCCAGGGTGATCACTTTCAGGTTAAGGCAGCTAACTACTTAAAGAACAGTGACGCTGAAGTTACCCCTTTAAAAGATCTAATCAAAGAAGCAATAGAGTCCGGATTTTACAATATTGATATTGATTCATCTACTCTAGTTGACTTAGATAAAGAGACTTTAGATGAGCAACAAAGACTTAACTATGAGGTTTGTGCTCTATTTACAAAACACATAAGAGATCTACAGCCTCAAGACCTGGAAATATCAATTGGAGGAGAAATCGGTGAAGTTGGTGGAAAGAATTCTACACCGGAAGAACTCCAAGCTTACATGGACGGATATAAAAAGGAAATTGGTTCTTTAAAGGGTATCTCTAAAATAAGCATTCAGACCGGAACTAGCCACGGAGGAGTGGTCCTACCTGATGGCACTATTGCTAAAGTTAGTATTGACTTTGATACCTTAACTAAGCTTTCTGAAATTGGCCGTAAAAACTATGGTATGGCCGGAGCAGTTCAACACGGAGCTTCAACTTTGCCTAGCGAAGCATTTCATCGTTTCCCAGAAGTAGGTTGTGCCGAAATTCATTTAGCAACTCAATTTCAAAATATTACCTATGATTACCTTCCATTACCTTTGAAGGAAAAAATTTATGATTGGTTGCATAAAGAGTGTGCTAGTGAGAAAAAACCAGATTGGACTAATGATCAATTTATTTATAAGACCAGAAAAAAAGCCCTAGGACCTTTTAAAAAGGAAATTCACTCTCTTCCACATGACGTAAGAGAGAGAATCTCACAGGTTCTTGAAGAAGAATTTTCCTTTCTTTTTGATAAGCTGAATATAAAAAATTCTAAGGAAGCAGTCAATAAGTATGTTAAAATTGTAAAAGTAAACAAATCTAAGAAAGATTTTTTAAAGGAAGAAAAAGACCTGGGAGTCTTAGAAGGAGCAGACTAAAGGAGGGTAAAACAATGCGTTCAGATAAATCAAAAAAAGGTTTAGAGAGAATGCCTAATCGAGCACTTCTCTATGGAACAGGTTTAAGCTCTTCCCATATCAACAAGCCCTTTATCGGAATTGCCTCTGGTTTTACCGATCTAATTCCTGGCCATATTAATATGCGCACTCTGGAGCGATACATTGAAAGAGGGATAGAGTCATCAGGCGGAACTCCTTTTATATTTGGTGTTCCGGGAATCTGTGATGGCATCGCTATGGGGCATAAAGGAATGAACCAATCCCTTCCTTCACGAGAGTTAATTGCTGATATAATTGAAAGCATTAGTTCTGCTCATGCTTTAGATGCCTTAGTCCTACTTACAAATTGTGATAAAATTACTCCCGGGATGATAATGGGATCTTTGAGAGTAAATATTCCTACTATAGTAGTAACAGCTGGTCCAATGCTTGCTGGTCATATTGGCACTAAAAAGCTCTCTTTAGTCAGAGATACTTTTGAAGCTGTAGGAAGGTTTAAAGCTGGTCAGATTAACGAATGTCAGCGTCAAAACTTAGAGATTGAGGCTTGTCCTTCGGCTGGTTCTTGCCAAGGACTATATACAGCTAACACTATGGCCTGTATTACTGAAAGCCTAGGGTTTTCCTTACCATATTGTGCCACTAGCCCCTCAGTATTAAATGAGAAGATAAGAATTGCCTATAGCAGTGGTCAAAGAATAGTGGAATTACTAAAAGAAAAAATCACCCCTCGAGATATTGTAAACAAAAAATCTTTAGAGAATGCTATTCGGGTAGATATGGCTTTGGGTGGTTCAACTAATACTGTTCTGCATTTAATGGCTATCGCAAAAGAAGCTAAAGTAAACTTAGACTTAAATGATTTTGATCGAATAAGTAAAGACACTCCGCATATTTCAAACTTACGGCCTGGTGGTGACTATTTTATGGAAGATTTACACTATGCCGGAGGTATTCCAGCGGTACTGAAAAGATTTATAAGCAAAATAAAAGAAAATAATAGCGTTAGTGGAAAAAATATAAAAGAAATCGCAAAGAAAGCAGACATTAGAAATGAAGATGTAATTCGTCCGCTTAACAAGGCTCATCACAAACAAGGCGGGATTGCTGTTCTTTATGGTAATTTAGCAACAGAGGGTTGTGTAGTTAAGCAATCAGCGGTAAATTCTAACATGCTAAAGTTTTCCGGAAAAGCTAGAGTCTTTAATTCTGAAGAAAATGCCATGACTGCAATTTTGAACAAGAAAATTAAGAAGGGAGAAGTTGTTGTAATCCGTTACGAAGGTCCTAGTGGTGGGCCAGGTATGCGCGAAATGCTTTCGCCAACATCAGCAATCGTAGGCTTAGGCTTACATAATCACGTAGCTCTGATTACTGACGGCCGGTTTTCCGGAGGAACTCGCGGTCCCTGCATCGGTCATGTTTCACCAGAAGCAGCTTGTGGAGGACTAATCGCTTATTTAAAAGACGGAGATACTATCATTATTGATATACCCAAAAGAAAACTTGAAGCTAAACTAAGCGATTCTGAAATTACCAAAAGAAAAAAGTCAATAAAACTCTTACCAGCAAAGGTAAAATCAGGATATCTTTATCGTTACGGAAAAATGGTTACTTCAGCATCAACCGGTGCGGTTTTTAAATACTAAAAAAGGCTATTAATTTGCTTACAGTTATTGTTGACATTTTTTTAGACATTTGTTATTATCTAATGTACAGGAAAACTTATAATTTAAAAAAATGCGGATCTTAAAGCTACTTTTAAAGCGAATCAGTAATTTACTAGGAACATTCTCTACCGATATTGGTATCGACTTAGGTACTGCTACCACTTTAGTTTACTTAAGAGGAGAGGGGATTGTTCTCTGTGAACCTTCAGTTTGTGCAATCTATAAAGCTACCGGGATTCCTTTAGCAGTAGGTGAAGAGGCCAAGCGAATGCTAGGAAGAACTCCTGGAAGCATAGTAGCGATAAGGCCGATGAAAGACGGTGTCATCGCTGATTTTGGTGTAACTGAACAAATGTTGCGCTATTTTATAAAAAAAGCCTATCCCCGAAGGATAGCAATTGGACCAAGAATAGTAATTGCTGTCCCGTCAGGAATTACTGAGGTTGAAAGACGAGCAGTAAAAGACTCAGCTCATCGTGCCGGAGCCCGGGAAGTAATTCCGGTAGAAGAACCAATTGCTGCTGCCATTGGTGTAGGGTTGCCAATTGCTGAGCCTCAAGGCAGTATGATTATTGATATCGGAGGAGGAACTACTGAAATTGCAGTAATTTCTTTAGGTGGAATTGTTTATGCACGTTCAATTCGAATCGGAGGCGATGAAATGGATATCGCAATCACCGAACACATGAAAAAGAACTACAACTTAATGATTGGTGAAAGAACTGCCGAAGAGATAAAAATAAAGGTTGGTTCTGCCTGGCCTATCGATGAAGAATTAACAATAGAGGTAAGAGGTCGAGATTTAATCACTGGCCTTCCAAAATTCATTAAAGCTGACTCTGAAGAAGTACGCACTGCTTTAGACGCACCTCTACGGGAAATCGTTGAGGCAACGAAGGTTACCTTGGAGCGGACCCCTCCAGAACTAGCAGCAGATCTAATTGAAAGAGGAATAGTCCTCTGCGGTGGTGGAGCATTGCTAAGAGGCCTAGATAGGCTTATTTCTGAGGAGACTGGCCTAGCTTGTTTTGTTGCCGATGACCCTTTAACTGCTGTGGCTTTAGGAACAGGTAAGATTTTGGAAGAACCTAAATTCTTAAAGAAGCTTTCCCTTGTATCTTCCTTCTAAAACAAAACTCAAGTTTTTAGTTATATATCTTCTGGTTATCTTTTTGCTTTTCTTACCTTTTAAGAATGTTATCCGCAATCTATTCTCTTTTTTCTTCCATCAGATAAGTGTAACAACCCATAAAGCCTTTCAGGAAAATGAAAAACTAAAAAAAGAAAATATTTCCTTACAAGTAAAGGTTCGGGGATCGCAACATCTAAAAAAAGAAAACCAAAGCCTAAGAAAGGCCCTTAATTTCAAAATTGATAAAGAATTTGACTTAATCGGTGTCGGGGTTTTAAGTTTTTCACCATCAAGCTGGCGACGATCTCTCTTGTTAAATGGCGGGAAAGACATCGGTTTGAAAAAAGGACTTTTAGCTGTCAATGAAAAAGGTGAGCTACTTGGAAAGATCACTGACGTTGAAGGAATCTTCTCACACTTACTTCTGATCAATGATCCCAATTTTAACCTACCGGTATTCATCGGAGAGCTTGGCTCAGGATTACTTAAAGGAAATTTAACTGAGGCGAAAATTTTATATATTGAGGAGGGTGAAGCAGTAAAGAAAGGCGATAGGATTTGGGTAAAAGTCGACTCTTCAACGTCTGTAATTGAGGTTGGCACGGTCAAAAGCATTAAAAAAGGGACCAACCAGCTTTTTTGTGAAATAGCGGTAAAATTAGCTTTCCCGGGATCATTCCTTAATAAGGTTTTTATTCTCAAATGAAAGGCTTAAAACTAAAAACTCTGCTCTTACTTACTTCGTTTTTTCTTTTTGATTTAATTAGACCTCTGGGATATTCTCTGGTTGTCGAATTTGTTTTTTTAGGAATTATTTTCATCTCTTTAAACGAAGACTTATTACCAGCTCTGTTAATAAGTGCAATCTTCGGCTTACTTTGCGATTCTTTCAACCCTAACATTAGACCACTAAGCTCAATAGAGTTTCCTCTTATCTGCCTCTTAAACCACTATCTTTTATCTTATTTTCGCCTTGTAAATAAGAAGATTCACGTTCTTATTGTAAAAAGTTCCTTAATATTATTGGCCTTAATTGTTCACTTGATTGTTAACTCTATTGGCAGCGGTTTAATTTTACCGCTTTTTTGGATACAGTTTCTTATACAGTCTCTTTTAATTTATTTCGCCATCGATTACCTACTAAAGAATAAAAATGAGAAGGCAAAGCCCCCGACAACAATCTAGTTTTAATTTTTCTACAGACGGTATTAAAAAAATCTACGCTAGTGGATTTATATTACTAGCTATAGTCCTTTCTTTCTATCAGATAATTCATGGCAACTATTACCGGCAACGAGCCAAAAATAACTATGTAAAACTTATTCCTACACCGGCAATTCGCGGTTCAATCTTTGACCGTAACGGTAAGCTCCTTGCTTATGATCGTGCCATATTCAATATTAGCGTTATCCCGCATCAAATCAAAAACAAAAAAGACTCCTTATTTGAAAGTTTAGCTAAGTTTACCGGTCGCAGCCTAATATCAATTAAAAAGAATTATCGCCAGAATTCAAAAAACCCTTTTAGTGCTGTAACAATTATTATAGACATTGATAAAATTACAGCCTTGCAGTTAAAAGAGAGATTTACCAATCAAATCCTAATAAGTCCCAGGCCTCAGCGCTACTACCCCCAGAGTGATATTTCCGCTCACTTTCTTGGTTATGTAAAGGAAGCTGCTTCTCACTATGAGAAGTTAAAAAAATACGGCTACAAACCTTTAGAGAGAGTTGGCTTTCTTGGCGTAGAGCAATATTATGATGCCTATCTTAAAGGTCAAGATGGTGGAGATTTAGTTGAGGTTGATGCCGGAGGCCGATTGGTTGGATTTATAGGGGAGAGGCGTCCTAAAAAGGGTCAAGATATTCACCTTACTATTGATAGCCGCATTCAGGAACTTGGCTTTGCAGCATTAGATAAAAAAAAAGGTGTGGTTATTCTTATCAATTCAGATAGCGGTGAAGTTCTCGCTCTTTGCTCGTCTCCTTCTTTTAATTCTAATAACTTTATAAGGGGGAAAAACGTAACCAGGCTTTTAAAGGATAAATCCAGCCCCTTGCTTAATCGCACCACACAGGCACGTTACCCCATAGGTTCAACTTTTAAGCCTTTAATAGCTTTAGCTGCTCTGGATCAAGGAAAAATAAAACCGACTAAAACATTTCTTTGTCAAGGAAAGGTAAAAGTCGGTTTAGCAACATTTAAATGCTGGAAAACCCATGGCTTAATGAATTTATATCAAGCAATTGCTTACTCCTGTAACTCTTATTTTTATAATCTCGGTCTAAGTTTAGGGCCAAATGCTCTATCAACTGTGGCAAAGCGTTTTGGTTTAGATTCTTTAACCGGTATTGATATCCCCTATGAGAAAAAAGGTTTTGTGCCTACACTGCGTTGGAAAAAGAAATCCCTAAAACAAAACTGGTTTGCTGGCGATACAGCTAACCTCTCTATAGGTCAAGGTTTTATGACGGCTACGCCTTTAGGAAATATGATGGCAATCAATGTCTTTGCCAGCGATGGCTACCTGGTCAAACCGCGAATCCTTAAAAAGGTCGGCAATCTGCCTTCGGGATTACCTTCAAAAACCTACACCCGGTATAAAAAAGAGAATATTGACGAGATAAAGAAAGGTTTACGCGGCGCAGTCCGAGAAAAGAATGGTACAGCAGCGCTGCTGAATAATCTCAACTATAAACTCTCCGGTAAAACCGGTACTGCTCAGACAAGTGGCCGTTCCCATGGATGGTTCGTGGGATACTTCCCACACAATAACTCAAGATATACTATCTGTGTTTTTCTGGAAAATGGAATTTCAAGTCATGAAGCCCTACGAGTTGTTTATAGATTCTTGAAAAAAGTTAACGAGGAGAAGCTGCTTTAGAAATGATTAACTTAAGAGAGCTCTCATCTAAAATATCCGGTTTAAAGACAATTGTCTTTTGTCTAATCTCTTTAAACTTATTAAGCCTTATCTCTATTTATAGCAGTCTTCACCAGGGAGGTGAACTTTCTAATCCTACTATTCTCTATAAGCAAATTATTTGGATAATTGCTTCTTGGTTTTTGTTGGCAATATTTGCTTCAATAAATTATCGAATTTACTTTGATGCCGGATACATAATTTATGCACTAAATTTATTGCTCTTACTATTGGTTTATTTCTTTGGCAAAACCGCAATGGGGGCTCAGCGTTGGATTTCAATTCTCGGAATTACCTTCCAACCATCAGAACTATCAAAAATAGCTATAATTATTATTCTTGCTCGTTTTTTCTCTCAAAACGAACGCCAAGGACCTTTTAAGGACTTTTTGGTACCTTTAGGATTAGTCAGCCTTAACGCCTTAATTATCTTTAAACAACCGGACTTAGGTACAGCTCTAATTATTATTTTTATTTTCTTTGGTCTAGGTTTTTTCTCACGAATAAGAAAACGCTACCTTATCTTTCTTCTTGTGCTGGGACTTATCCTTTCTCCGTTTGCCTTAAAGAAATTAGAAGACTACCAACTCCGAAGATTGACCGTATTTCTTAACCCTAATATTGACCCCTTAGGCTCAGGATATACGATAATTCAGTCAAAAATTGCTATCGGCTCAGGAGGTCTTACTGGCCAAGGATTCCTTGCCGGCACCCAGAATCAATTCAATTTTCTCCCAGAAAGGCACACTGACTTTATATTCACAGTCATAGCTGAGGAATGGGGTTTTTTAGGAGCATTATTTCTACTTTTACTCTACTGGTTGATTTTGAAAAAAATCTTACAGAAAACCAAGGAATTACGCGACTCCTTTGCATACTACTTATGTATAGGAATAACCTTGATATTCTTCTTACATATATTCATAAATATCGGCATGGCCTTAGGAATACTTCCGGTAGTCGGCCTCCCTTTAATCTGTCTTAGCTATGGAGGAACTAATCTTTTCCTTAACTTCATCCTTTTAGGAATATTCTTTAACATAGCTCGACAATGATAGACCTCACAAATTTTAGAAGACCTCAACGATATATCGGCAATGAGTGGAATGTAATAAAAAAATCCCATACTGATAAAATAACAATCTGCCTTTCTTACCCTGATCTTTATGAAATCGGAATGAGCAATCTCGGCATTCGGATTATCTACGGCCTTCTTAATCAATATCCTGACCTAGTTTGTGAAAGAGTATTCTCACCAGCCGAGGATTTAGAAGAATATTTAAGAAAGGAGAAAGAGAAACTCTTCGCTTTAGAGAGTAAAACTTCATTAGATAAGTTTGAAGTCCTGGGTTTTCATCTTGGCTGTGAGTTAAACTTTACTAATTTTCTTAATATTCTTGATTTAGGGGGCATAGCTTTAAAAACAAAAGACAGAGGAGAGTTAATAGTCCTTGGTGGAGGAATTGCTAATCCTGAGCCTCTAGCCGAATTTGTAGATCTATTCTACTTAGGTGAATTTGAAGAAGTTGCTCAAAGTTTTATCGAAGTTTTAAGAAACTATCCAGGCAAAGAAGATAGGCTTAAAGCTTTTGCAAAAATTGAGGGTTTCTACGTTCCGAAATTTTATGAAAACAATTTAGAAGATAATCAATACCAATTTACGCCTAAACAAAGGCAAACTAGTTCAGAGATAAAACGTGTCTATGTAAAAGATTTAGATAAATCATATTATCCTACAAAATGGTTAACTCCTCATACTCAAATTATTCATGATCGAGCTCTAATAGAGATTGCCCGAGGCTGTCCTAATAACTGTACTTTTTGCCAAGCTCGATGTTTGTACTATCCTTATCGTCAAAGAAGTCCTGAAAGAATAAGTGAGTTAATCACTGCTATTTATAAAAGCAGTGGTTATGGCGATTTTTCTTTTCTGGCCCTCTCAGCTTCGGATTATAGTAAAATCGAAGAATTAGTTGACTCAACTTATCCCTATTTCCAAAAATATCAGATTGGCCTTTCTTTACCATCACTTCGAATTGACGATGTTGTTGGCCGTTTGTATGAAAAATTAGTTAGCTTGAAAAAAACTACTCTTACTGTAGCTGTTGAGACCGCTAGAGACTCCTTGCGTGGAAAGTTAAACAAAAAAATTGAAATAGAAAAGCTCTTTGAGACCGTAAAAATTATTCGCTCACTGAGGATAAAACATTTAAAGCTTTATTTTATGTTTGGCTTTGCTCAAGAGGAAAGGGAAGATTTAATTGCAATTGGAGAATTCATCAATCGGTTGAGCCGCCTTAGCGGGCTGGCTATAAATGTGAGTCTGAATATCTTTATACCCAAACCATTTTCCTGTTGGGAAAATGTCAGCATGGATGATAGGCAAACTTTAAATTCAAAAAGAAAAATTATCCTCAGACACATCCCTAAGCGACGGAACATTAAAATCTCAATCTCATCAATAGAAAGAAGCATGTTTGAAGCTGTCTTATCTCGAGGTTCAAGAAAGGTATCAGCAGTAATTTACCGAGCCTTTACCAAAGGTGCTAAATTTGACGGCTACAGAGAGAAATTTTCTTGGAAAATTTGGGAAGAATCCTTCAAGGAAGAAGGAATCGATTATAATCTTTACTTAAGGGCAGATACAGATAATTTTCCCTGGTCATTTATTAAAAGTTCTCACTCTAATTTGAGTAAAAAACATGAATGAAGTAAGATTCTCTTTAAAGCTAACTCTTTATAAAAAAGGCGATATGATCTACTACTCGCAGTTAGATATTTTTCACCTCCTAGGGAAAGCTTTAAGAAGGTCTGATCTCCCACTTTACTTTACAAAAGGGTTTAGCCCTCACGTTAAGATTAGTTTTCCCTTTGCTTTAAAGCTAGGTGTTGAAGGTAAGGTTGAGGCGATTCTTTATTTTATAGAAGAAATATCAGAGTCTAAACTTCAGCAAGCTCTCACACCAGAACTTCCTCAGGGATTAGATATCCTTAAAATCGAAAAAATATAATTATAGTTGAATTAGAAAACCGAAGATTGTGGAAGCTTAGCGCATTAAAAATTTTGTTTTTGTCTTTTTAGCCTTAAAAAATTTACTGGTGAACTTTTTAGCAAGATCCTTGTCGTATTTCCTACAAGAAAAAATATTAATATAGGCAGTACCCCAGAAGTCTGAAAAATGACCGGTTACAGAGCTGGTCTCGATTAGCTGAACCAGAGAATACCCTTTAGTATAAGCGGCTTTTTCACCAAAGTAAGGAAGCAGGGTTTTACCATACTTCTTCATCTTTATCAATTTACATAGTTTATCAATATATTCTTGCAACTTCTTCTTAGAAGATATTATACTCTTATCACATCCATAAAGGTCTATGACTAACTCGTAACCAAATATTTTCTTTGTCATTTAATCACCTCCTTTAAAATACTCGACAAAGTCGAGGATTTCAAACCCCGAGTATTCCCGAGGGGTCGAATTAATATTTTTTCGTTTTTGGAAAAGAGAAAAGGGTAGGGAGCGCAAAAAAACTCGCCAGAATGGCGAATTATTGCGCAATTCATACAATCGTCAGTCAGAGGGAATCTTTCCGTCACCATCCTTGTTTCTTATTTCTTTTGTTTTGTATAGCATAAAAGCTAATCGTTCAACCAATTTTCTTTATTATTACACAATTTTACGCTTTTGCAAGAGATTTATAGCTAAAAAGCTGAAACTCCAACTTCTTGAATTATCGTTGGCAGTCCGATTTTATTAAGCAAGTTTATGAATGGATCCGGATCTAACTCTTCAACATTAACCATAGTTGCCACATCCCATACTCCTTGAGCAATTAGCATAGCAGCAGCTACCGGTGGAACACCGGCAGTATAGCAGATAGCTTGCGACTCTACCTCTTTAAAGCACTCAGCATGATCGCAGGTATTATAGATAAAAATCTCCTTATTCTTACCATCTTTTTGACCTTTAATAAGGTTACCGATACAAGTTTTTCCGGTATAATTAGGTGCCAGCGAAAGAGGATCAGGAAGAACAGCTTTTAGGACCTTTAACGGTACTACTTGGACTCCTTCAGCAGTCGTTACCGGTATTACTGAAGTTAGGCCAAGCTTAGCCAGTACGGTAAAAATATTTATGTAGTGCTCACTAAAACCCATCCAGAAACGGATGCTGTTAGCATCAATATTCTTTGAAAGGGAGTGAATCTCGTCGTGACCGCTTAAATAGATAGTTTGTTTACCGACAACCGGAAAATCATAAGTTTTCTTTATGCTGTGGATATCATCTTTGACCCATTTCTTATCAATCCAACTCCAAACCTTTACAAATTCTCTAAAATTTATCTCAGGATCAAAGTTAGTTGCAAAATACTTACCGTGATCTCCGGCATTAACATCCATCATGTCAATGGTATCAATTGTATCAAAGTGATGTTTAGCTGCTAAAGCGCAATAAGCATTTACAACTCCCGGGTCAAAGCCTACACCTAAAATAGCGGTAATCCCTTTCTGCTTACACTCATCACGACGTTTCCATTCATAATTCCCATACCAAGGTGGATCCTCGCAGGGTTTATCCTGTTCCTCGTGCACAGCAGTATCCATGTAGGCTACACCAGCTCCAATACAAGCTTCCAGGAGCGATTTATTCACATAGGCTGTTGCCAAATTAATTACTATCTGCGAATTTGTCTCTTCTATTAGCTTTACTGTTGCCGGGATATCGAAAATATCTACTTGAGCTGAATATAGTTTTTTGCTAGCATCTTTTAGACTTTCCTTTCTTCTAATGCTTTTGATTATTGCATCGCATTTCTCCTGCTTTCTCGATGCAATACAAATATCGCCTAAAATATCATTATTTTGCGCACACTTGTGTGCGGCTACGTGAGCAACTCCACCAGCACCAAAAATTATTACATTTTTTTTCATAACATTGCCCCCTTACGATAAACTCTCTAAAAAATCTTTATACTTAAAACGTCGGATTAAATCCAACGATCCATTTTTTCTCTTTATGACAATTGAAGGCATTGAAAGTCCATTGAACCAATTCTTTTTAACCATTGTATAACCAGCGACGTCACTAATTTTAATAATAGTTCCGACTTTTAGCCGAGATTTAAATCGATAAGTGCCGAATACATCCCCAGCTAGACATGAGCGCCCGGTAATCATGTATTTGAACTTACCTTTGCCGGACTTATTAATCTTAGCCTGAGTTTGATAAACTAATAAATCTAACATGTGTGCTTCGGTAGAGGAATCAACAATCGCAATATCTGCTTGATTACGAACAATATCTAATACCTTAGTTACCAGTTCAGCTGACTGAGCTACAATTGCCTCTCCCGGTTCTAGGTAAACTTTTACCTTAAATTTATCACTAAAATCCTTTAATAATTTAGTGAATTTTTTTATTGGATAACCTTTTTTCGTAAAGCAAATTCCACCACCCAAACTAACCCATTTTACTTCTTTTAACAAATCTGTGTAGACTCGACTAATAAAATCAATACTCGAAGAAAAATTAATAAAATTATCGTTTTCACAATTAAAATGAAACATTAAACCGCTGATCGATGCCTTAACGCTTGAAAGAAGCTTTTTATCGACTACTCCCAACCTTGAAAATTTACGCGCCGGGTCAGCTAAATCAAAATGCGAAAAGCTGATTTGGGGATTTATTCGCAAGCCTATCTCCAGAGAACCGGCAACATTTTGGTATCTCTTTAATTGGGATATTGAGTTAAAGATAATCTTATCGGCATATTGGCTAACTTGTTTTACCTCATCCTGAGTGAAAGCCACACTATAAGCGTGAACTTCCTTTCCAAGCTTCTCTCTCCCCAGACGAGCCTCATACAATGAACTACTGGTTGAGCCGTCAATATAGTCTCTCATCAGAGGGAAAACTGACCAGGTTGAGAAGCATTTTAGAGCTAACAAGCACTTAGCCCCCGAATGATCCCTAATATACTTTATAAGTTTTAGGTTTTTCAATAACTTTCGTTCGTGAATTAGATAATAGGGCGTTGGTAAACTCATAGTTGCATATATTAACAAGATTTGATTACTCTTGCAAGAACTTTTATTTCTGTTACAATTTAAAAGCAAATTATGATACCATAAATTAAGGCTTTTGCCCGCGTAGCTCAGTTGGTAGAGCAGGGCTTTCGTAAAGCTCAGGTCAGAGGTTCAACTCCTCTCGCGGGCTTAATAATAATAAAAAATGCTTTTACAATACTTAAAGTTACTCAGAAAGCGTAATTTTTTTCTTCTTTGGCTCGGCCAGATTGTATCTCAGTTTGGCGATAGGCTTACTCAGATTGCTCTTCTAGGCTTGGTTTCAAAGGTTTCTGCTTCTCCCTTGGGCTCATCTGTATCTTCCTCACGACTAGCTCTTGTGATGAGTCTAGCTATAATACCGGTTTTTATAATATCCCCGATATCTGGTGTATATATCGACCGCTGGGATAAACGCAAGACAATGTATATTAGCGATGCTCTTCGAGGGATATTTGTACTCTTGATACCTTTTGCTTTTTTAAAATTTAATTCGTTGTTGTCAGTTTACGTTCTTGTATTTTTATCGTTTTGTGTAGGAAGATTTTTTATCCCGGCTAAAATGGCTTTTATTCCTGAAATTACCGATAAAAAAGATATCTTTTTAGCAAATACACTTGTATCTACTACCGCCGCAATAGCAGCCCTAATCGGGATTGGTTTTGGTGCAATAATATTCGAAACCTACGGTACGACCACAGCATTTACCGTAGATGCTGCTACCTTTTTTATTTCCGCAATAGCTATATTTTTTATAGTAATTAGTACCCATCGAGGTTCCTTTTACCTGCGGGATATCGTAGATATTGGCAAAGATGTGGTTACAACTGTTAAAAAATCTTTTATTCTTGAGTTCAAGGAAGGCCTTAAATATATCTGGACTTCCGGCGAAACAAAATATGCTTTTAAAATATTTCTTTTTGCGTTTTCTTACATCGGAAGCCTTTACGTTGTTTTTATACGCTTTATTCAAGAAACACTCTCTTCGTTAGTCAAGGATGTCGGTTTTACCGTTGTTTCTCTGGCAGCCGGAATATTTTTCGGCTCGTTAATCTATGGGCGTATTGCTCATAAACTAAATATTAAAAAGGCAATTAATGGCTCAATGCTTATTTCGTCACTATATATAATATTTTTTGTTATATTTTTAAAGGCCTACCCTGTTCCTTTACATGCGATTATCTTGGGCTTTGGTTTAGGATTACTTGCTTCACCGGTAATCGTAGGGATAAATACGTTAATCCACAAGGAAAGTGATGGTAATCTTTTGGGTAGGATTTTTAGCGGCTTAGAGTTTATTTCCCACCTAGGATTTTTAATCGCAATGATTATTTGTTCATTGCTGGCCGATATTTTCACGCCCTTTACAATTATAGTTTCTGTTGGTATAATTGGTTTCCTCTTATCAACTATATTTGTATTTACCCATGATTAGAATAGCTGAATATAAAGAACCTCAACACAATTCATTTAGCGAGAAGTTTCATGATCCTTCTAAGCTTTATCTTCCTTTATCTCAACATACCGGAGCCCCATCAAAGCCTTGCGTTAAAAAAGGGGATCAGGTTAGTGAAGGAGAGGTAATTGCTAAGGCAAGCGGAGCAATATCAGCCCAGCTCCATGCTCCCAAAAGCGGGAAGGTTATTGATATCGCTAATTGGTATCATCCAACCCTGAAAAAAGCCCCGGCAATCATTATTCAATGTCAGGATGAGAAAAAGGAATACTCACCCCGCAAAGACAAGGACATTGAACTATTAACTCAGGAAAAAATATTAAAAACTATTGCTGATTGCGGCCTAGTCGGTATGGGGGGAGCTGCTTTTCCAACTCATGTGAAGCTAAACCCTCCCAAAAAAATTGATACTTTGATAATTAATGGCTGTGAATGTGAACCCTACCTAGCCTGTGACTATCGCTTAATGATAGAGGATATTAATAAAATATTCAAAGGAATTAGACTAATCTCTAAATTGATTAACCCTAAGGAAATAATCTTTGCAATTGAGAAAAATAAACCGGAAGCAATAAAAAAAGTTAATCTCCTTATCAATACCAAAAAGTTTGGTTTACCACCAATACGATCTTTTGTCTTAGATACTGCCTACCCTCAAGGAGGAGAAAAGCAACTTATTCAACTTATAATCAAGAAAAAAGTTCCGCCAAAAGGACTCCCTTTTGATGTTGGCGTTTTAGTCCACAATGTTGCTACTTGCTTTGCAATCTATGAAGCAGTTTATCTGGATAAGCCTTTGGTTGAAAGACTGGTTAGTTTCTGCGGTGATGCCTTAGTAACCCCGAAAAATATTTGGGTAAAAATTGGAACAACCCTCCAAGAGCTAGTTGATAGAAAAATTTTAGAATTTGGAAAAGAACCAAAAAAGATTATCTGTGGCGGTCCAATGATGGGAATTGCTCTCAATAGCTTAGACTATCCGATTCTCAAAAACGCCGGCGGATTTTTATTTTTGAGCGATCAAGTTGACGACGCGCAGGAAGAGCCCTGCTTACGCTGTAATCGCTGCGTTGATACCTGCCCAATGGGTCTTTTGCCTTTAGAATATGTAAAACGAGTTAAAAAGGGGGAATATGCTTCACTGTCTGAATTTAATATTGTTGACTGTATTGAATGCGGGTGCTGTAGCTATGGTTGTCCGGCAAAAATACCAATTGTCCACTATATAAAAACCGGAAAAAAATATGAACTTAACAGTAAGTAATCCTCCTCATTTAAAATCAAAGGTAAATACACCTTTTCTAATGAAACAGGTAATAATTGCTCTTTTCCCGGCAATAGCTGCCTCGATACACTTCTTCGGAATAAGAGCTGTTATCCTTATTGCAAATTGTATCCTTAGTGCGATGATCGCCGAACGAATAATTTTGCTTCTGGGTAAAAAACCTTCGACGCTAAATGACTACAGTGCAGCTTTAACTGGCTTGCTTCTAGCTATGACTCTTCCGCCTTCAGTGCCTTGGTACGTTGCCAGTTTAGGTTCAATAGTTGCCATTAGCGTAGGAAAGCATATCTTTGGCGGATTAGGGGCAAATATCTTTAATCCCGCCTTAGTCGGCAGGGCCTTTCTTATGGCTGCTTACCCTAAAATACTTACTACCTTTATAAACCCGAGTTCAGTCGATGCGATAAGCTCGGCTACACCATTGGTCTTAAGAAAATTTAGCCAAGTAATAACGCCGACTACAGCCTTATTCTTTGGCAAGATTTCAGGAAGCTTAGGTGAAACCTCGGCAATCTGTTTAATCATCGGAGGAGTATATCTTTTAATAAGAAAAGTTGCTGGTTGGCGTATTCCTTTAAGTTTACTGTTGACTACAACTGTTACTTCTGCAATATTTTTTATCATTAACCCTAACTGGGGATCAGTCTGGTTTCATTTATTCGGCGGGGGTTTATTATTAGGAGCTTTTTTTATGGCTACTGATCCAGTTACCACCCCAACTACTAAAAGAGGAAGGTATATCTTTGGTATTGGTTGCGGCCTACTGATAATGATAATAAGGTACTTTAGTGGCTTGCCTGAGGGTGTTATGTATTCAATTCTTTTTATGAACGCCCTAACACCTTTAATTAACCGCTATACAAAACCGAGGAGATTCGGGGTATGAGAGAAGTAGTTAAGATAACCTCTGTACTAACTTCGGTTTGCCTTATTTGTGCACTCTTGCTCTCAGTTGTTTACGGCTTGGCTAATACTAAAATTGAGAAAAACAAGGAAAAGCGGATAGAAGAAGCTTTGACTACTCTAGCCCCGGAAGCAGCAGAAATAGAGACAATCACCATTGAGGAGGAGACAATATATAAACTATTCGATCAAAAGAAAAACTTAATCGGCTATGGCTTCATCGCATCAGGTCAAGGCTATCAAGGTAAAATAAAGATGCTAGTCGTTAGTGATAAGTCTCTGTCCTACTTAAAAGGAATTGAAGTTGTAGAATCATTGGAGACACCAGGACTTGGCGCAAAAATTCAAGAAGCCCCTTTTAAGGAGCAATTTAAGAATTTAAATATTAACGAAGAGATAAGTTACACAAAGGGTGACATAAAAAGTAAAAGTCAGATAAAAGCAATCACCGGGGCAACAGTTTCTTCGCGAGCTGTAGTAAATACTTTGAATAAGCGAATTGAAAGAATCCGGGAACTTGTCGTTAATAATTAGTTTTAAGAAGAGTGAAGATGGAAAAACCCAAATTTATATTAGCAATTTTAATTTTATGCGCAGTAGTATACGCTAATTCGATTAGTGGCGGGTTTATCTCTGATGATATTGCCACAATCCGAGACAATCCTAACATAAGTAGCTTTTCTAGTGTCCACAGCTTAGCTGACCTTGCTAACTGGACTAGCTATAAAATATCCGGATTAAATACCTCTTCTTATCATATAATCAATATTATCCTTCACGGAATATGCTCTATTTTAGTTTTTTTTATTCTATCAAGCTTTTTTGGCTCCTGGGCTGCTTTTCTAGCCACTCTTCTTTTTGCCTGTCATCCAATACATACTGAAACAGTTACCTGGATTTCCGGAAAGACTTATTCTCTTTCAGCTGCCCTTATTCTTGCCTCTTTCATACTTTACCGTCGAGCTACTAGAGAAGATAAACTCAAACCCTTAGCCTATATTTTTTCTGTTATACTTTGTGACCCTTTTCATACTCATTGGTATGTCGGACTCTACCCTTTAATGATCATTACTTACGATGTTATTTTTGGTAAGGTAAAAAAACATTGGAAATACTGGATACCTTACATCTTAATCGTCACAGCTTGGATCATTAAAGAAAGTGTAGCAATATCTGATCGGATAGAAATACTACGTACTCCGCTGATAATCGGAACCAATAATCCGATTTACAAATTCGCTTACTCTTTCTTTGCTCATCTACAGCTACTTCTTTGGCCAGCTCAACTAACTCTTTATCATGAGCCGGCAAGGATTACTCAACAGTTACTCTTTGTTGAGTTGTTTGTATTATTTATAGCTCTCTTCTTTCTGCCGCGTCTATTTAAACGGTCAAAGAAACTCTTTTTTGGTTTAGGTATATTCGTCTTATTCCTGGCTCCGACTTACAGTCCGGTTTTAATAAGCTGGACTCTGGCCGAGCGATACCTTTATATTCCTTCTATAGGATTTTTTATGCTTATTGCTTTTTTGATAAAAAAATACAGCCAGACCCCAAAAGCAAAGAATATAGTCCTTATTGTAGTAATGTTGCTAATTGGCGTTTTTTCAATCCGAACAATTATTCGTAACCAAGATTGGAAAGACCGGGCAACCTTCTGGCAAGCAACAGTAAAGGTCTCACCGGAAAGCTCAAAGGCTCATAATAATATGGGAGATATTTACTCTATCGAAGGGGATTTAGAAATGGCAGCCTGGTCATTTAGACATGCTACCGAGCTTAATCCTAATTATGCTGAAGGGTTTCACAATCTTGGTTTTACTTATACAAAAACCAAACAATATGACAAAGCAATCAAATACTATAAAAAAGCAATATCACTAGATCCGACTCTGCTTCAGTCATATCAAAATCTCAGTGCTATTTATCTAAGCAGAGGAGAAACCGGTTTAGCCAAAAAATACCTTCAGGAAGCTTTAAGACTTGCACCTACGGATGCAGATATAACAAAAAACATTAAGGAAATATTAAATAAGATAAAATAAATGAGAAATTTTATTAAAGGTTTATGGAAAGAACATCCAGTATTTCGCCAACTCCTTGGTATGTGCCCGGCCTTAGCTGTTACCACTTCAGCTATAAACGGTATCTCTATGGGTTTGGCGGTAGTTTTTGTTTTATTTTTCTCTTCGCTAGTGGTTTCGTTAATTAAAAAAATAGTTCCTCATCAGGTGAGGATTGCAGTTTACACCGTAATCATCGCGACCTTTGTTACAATCGTTGATTTATTCCTCAAGGCTCAATTTCCCGAAATTAGCCGAGCGCTTGGCCCTTACGTTCCCCTGATTATTGTTAATTGTATTATTCTTGGCCGCTGTGAAGCTTTTGCTTCGAAAAATAATATTGCAAATTCTTTGCGCGATGCTTTAGGCATGGGTATTGGTTTTACCTGGGGGTTATTTATCTTAGGTTCAGTCCGGGAAATTCTTGGAGCCGGATGTATCTTAGGAATAAGAATACTACCGGCGAATTACAACCCTTTAATCATAATGATTCTTCCGGCCGGAGCATTCTTGGTTTTAGGTTTTTTAGTAGCTATAATGAATAAAATTGAAGAATAGAAAATGAAAGATTTAATTTTAATATTTATCTCAACACTGTTAATAAACAATCTTGTTCTTTCTTACTTCTTGGGAATCTGTCCCTTCTTAGGAGTCTCCGGTAAAATCGAATCAGCCTTTGGCATGGGCATGGCTGTTACCTTCGTGATGACCTTAGCTACTAGCATTGGTTGGCTTATCTATAATCTCATCTTAGTTAAGTTTGGTTTATTTTACCTTGAGTATGTAGTCTTTATACTGGTAATTGCCTCACTAGTTCAAATTGTCGAAATGTTTATAAGAAAGTACTCCAGCTCTCTCTATCAATCGCTGGGAATATACTTACCGTTAATTACTACCAATTGTGCAATTCTCGGTTCAGCTTTATTTATGGTAACTAGAAATTACCGCTTCTTGGAAGCTGTCGTCTTTGGCTTCTCAGGTGGCTTAGGATTTTCTTTGGTTTTATTAATTATGGCTGGAATTCGTGAAGAAATTCACTACGTTACCATACCTCGAGTATTTCAAGGGGCAGCCTTAACTTTAATTACTGCCGGTTTACTTGCCCTTATATTTATGGGCTTTGCCGGATTAATCGCATCATAAAATGGAACAAATTTTAATCCCAATATTAGTCTTAGGTTTAACTGGTTTTGCCTTTTCTCTGCTTTTAGCTTTGCTAAGCAAAAAATTAAAAGTAGAGGAGGATCCCCGAACCGCGAAGATCTTAGAATTACTTCCGGGGTTAAATTGTGGAGCTTGCGGATTTAGCGGTTGTCGTGCCTACGCTGAGGCGGTAGTTAGTGGAAAGAATGTCTTCTCTGGTTGTCTTCCCGCTGGAGATCAAGCTAATAAACAGATAGCTAAAACTCTCGACTTAACAAGTTCTATCTCAGCCCACAAGCAAACAGCTATATGCCACTGTGGTGCAAAAGAAGGGGAGAAAAAAGCTTCATCAAGATATCTTGGACCCAACACCTGCAAAGCTGCTCACTTAATTGGCGGAGCAATTGATTGTGCTTATGGATGTCTTGGTTTTAGCGATTGCATCGAAGTCTGTCCGGTTGGCGCTATAACTTTAAAGCAAGGATTAATTTATGTCGATATTGAAAAATGCGGTGGCTGTGGAAAATGCCTACAAGCTTGTCCGCGTAACCTATTTGAAATTGTTCCAATTGAAAAAGGTCTCACTTTTTACAATATTGCCTGCGCTAACAAAGACACAGCTCTTGAGGTAAAGAAAGTTTGCAGCAAAGGTTGCATTAGCTGCACTGTTTGTACAAAAGTCGAGAATTCTCCATATCGTATGAAAGATAATCTCTCAGCAATTGATTATACAAAAGAAAATACTCAGGAAACTTTAGAAGCCGGTAAAAATAAGTGCCCAACAAAGTGTATTGTTAAATTAGACCATAAACCACAGACCATAGACCATAGACTGTAGACTTAAAGATGACAAATTACAAATAAGGTTGAACCTTAAGTGTAAAGATGGGATACAGAAACAAAGTTATTAGCGCTGGAGAGATTTATCACGTTACTCAACGTGCACCAGGGAAAGAAAAACTTTTTGTAGAAGACAGCGATTATCTTAACATGCTATCTTCTCTAAAAGATTGGGTTAAAGAATTTGATCTAACTATTTTTTCCTTTTGTTTTATGCCAAATCATTATCATATCCTTTTAAAAATAAACAAGCCTAACCTTTCCAAAGCTATGCAGTGTTTAAATACTTCATATGGGATGCGTTTTAATAAAAAATATCAGAGAAAAGGCCATGTTTTCTGCGGTGTTTATAGAGCATCAATATGCTTAGACGATATGCATTTTATCGGAAGCTCATTTTATATTCATCTTAATCCTCAAAAGGCAAGAATAGTGGAAGACGCTTTAGATTACCGCTGGTCATCGGTAAATCTTTATAATAATCCGGAAATTAAAAGTTTTGTAAAAAATGATTTAATCCTAGGAATAATCAATAATGACCTTAGAAAGGCAGCGTTACTTTACAAAGATATGCTGAAGGAATATTCTTATGTGAAGTACGAAAACATCATAGAAAATCCAAAAGCAGGAATAAATTTTGCCAAGGGAATATTTAAAAGTTTATCAAAAACTTTGCAAAACAGAAATATCAAAAAAGATTTCATAGGTGCTGAGATAAATTTAGATGATATGATAGCG
>Ga0208279_1000336_pt1 | contig 40463 bp, 48 predicted proteins | sample AntAceMetag02UKM_FD_184766 | JGI IMG/M metagenome (GOLD analysis project Ga0208279, IMG submission 184766) | Saline lake microbial communities from Ace Lake, Antarctica - Antarctic Ace Lake Metagenome 02UKM (SPAdes) (version 2) | ecosystem: Environmental > Aquatic > Non-marine Saline and... | reverse complement strand
TCGTTAACACAATCTAAACCTATACACCTATTCTGACGACTCTTACAAGTAACCCATCCCTCACAATCAAAAAAAGCCCTAAGCCAAATCTTAGAAAGATTATTACCTAACCTTGGAGCTGTCCAATGATAAGAATAAAAACTCCCAAACTCCTGAATTAATTCTTCATAAATTTCTTTTGAACCTATCCTACATCGCCCCTCATTAGTCACATAAGGTCTCTTACCAAACACAACCTCAAACTTCTTTTGAAAATCTTCTAACAAAACAATGCTTGTATTTCTTAAACCAATCATATAATATTTTTTTCGTTGAATATCAGGATTCTTAATAACATAACCGTCACCACACAAATAAGCATGAACCGCCGCCAAATTCTCATCAATATACATAAACAAAACAACTAATCAAACCTTAAATACCTTATGATTATCGGGCATTTCAGGAATCTCCCACTCAACGTCGCTAATCTTCTTTAAATCCATAGAATAATTCCAAAAACCAAGATAATAAACCTTACTAAACATCCAAAACAACGTCACACTCAAAACCCTTCGTACTCTCGCTAACCTTCATCTCATTGTAAGTCACAGCCTTAACATCATTAGTAAATTTGTAATGCTCCGCAGAATCCCCCATAACAACAGCCTTTAATTCAAAAGCTTCCTTATTGACAGAAATTTCCTTAACAGATGAAACCAAAAAATCCTCACTATCCAATAAAAATAAGAACTCCTCAATAAAATTATATAACAACTCTTCAAAATCTTTTCCCTTAACATCAAAAGTCACAGCTCTCTGCTCGACAATCTTAATATCTCCTCGGATAACATCATCCATAGCATCAGCAGCAGAACTAAACATCTCCTCAATCGTCGCACCCTTCGCACGAAATTTCACGTCGGCCGTATGTTCAAGGAATTCGTATGACATCAACAAGAAAAGAAATATTGGTATATAAGACTAACTAAACCAACATTTTTATATCACAAGAACCCTAGACTAAAATGAAAATAGGGAATTATATTTCGAAAAAATCAGTTTATGCAATAATTTCATTTTTGATAATATCATCTCTTGTATTCGCAATTCTTAGATCGGTATTCGATGAAAATTGGCTTGTACTCTTTGTGTCGGTTATAGTCCTAGTGTTAAGCAGTATTCCTATAATAATACAAAAAAGAACCAGTCTAAAAATCCCACTAGAAATCGAAGTCCTAACCCTAGTATTTATTTATGCTAGCCTTTTTCTTGGTGAGGTATATAGTTTCTATGAAAAGTTTCCATGGTGGGACACGTTATTACATGCTAGCTCAGCAATGGTATTTGGTTTCATTGGTTTTACAATATTATTTATGATATATTCTAGACAAGAAATTAAAGCAAATCCAATAGTAATCGCAATGTTTTCATTATCCTTCGCAATTGCAATTGGAGCAACCTGGGAAATATTTGAATACCTAATGGACCAATTCTTCGGATTAAATATGCAGAGATCAGGATTAGCAGACACCATGGGTGATCTGATGATAAATACCATCGGCGCAGCCATGGCATCAACGATTGGGTTTATATTTTTAAAAATTAAAAGAAATCATATCTTCAATAACTCATTATAATAAAAAATTATAAACATTCATCACATATAATATTATGCCAAAAAAAGAAGTGATAGTGGAAAAGCCATCTAGCGAAACAAGAGTTTCAAAAGCATTTGTAAACATTTTAGCGATATTATCAGTTCTTGGTTTTATCAGTATTATAAGCTACACTTTATTCGACAAAAACATAGAACAATACGTCGAAGCTCTATGGCTAGGAATTCTTGGTTTCGGATTCATTATACAATCCAATCCTCCAAGATTGGCGAGTGGGATTAAAAACAGGCTAGGGGAAAGAAATTTCACAGCAATGACAACCCTTACCGTCGGAATGCTTGCCTTAATCGCAGGAATATTGTCTTTACCACAGATCGATATTCAAAATCCGGCATTTTTAGCAATAAAGGGAATAATGAGTATAATCGCAATCGTATTCATCATCGTCCAAACTTGGATTCTAAAATAATTCCAAGAACATTTTTATACTAAATATTCATTAGACTGAGATGGTGATAAGAAGAATTTTATCGATGAAAGGAATTTATAACACTATATTATTCATCATAATCGGCTCTCTTACATTCGCTATACTTAGGGCAATATATGATCAAAACTGGGTTGTATTTTTTATATCAGCTCTCGTTCTTATCCTTACATCCCTCCCAATTCTTGTAAGAATGAAGGCGAGACTAAAAATACCCGTAGAAATTGAACTTCTTAGCGTTCTTTTTATTTACGCAACATTATTCCTTGGTGAAATATACGATTTCTATAATCTATTCTCATGGTGGGATACTCTTCTTCATGCAGGCTCGGCAATAGTGTTTGGATTTATTGGATTTACAATACTATACATAATGTATTCTCGTCACGAGGTCGAAGCAAAACCAATAGCAATAGCAATTTTCTCATTCTCATTCGCAATAGCAATTGGTGCAGTCTGGGAAATATTTGAATTCTCGATGGACCAATTTTTCGAAATGAGTATGCAAAAAAATGGATTATTTGACACCATGGGTGATTTAATAGTGGATACCATCGGTGCAATCATAGCCTCTGGAATCGGTCTTATCTATCTTAAAACAAAAAAATCTTTTATCTTCGATGGTATTGTAAAAGAGATTAAAGAAGATAATCCTCAGTTATTCAAAAAATAATTATTTCAAAACAGTTCCGGTCTCAATATACCAAAGATACAAATCTAATTCCGATAAACTCAAATTAACCTTCTTGCCCAAATCCCGAAGCACACTTTCAATCTCTAGATATTTTCCTTTATTCAAATTCTTAAATTCTCCAACTAAACCTTCTCGCCTCAACAAATCAACAATATGAAAATCAACGATCGCAACGTCTTCGAATCCAACATTCCTCAAAAAATGACTCGCCTCTTTCATTCCCATTCCTTTAATATTCGCAACCAACCAATCACGATCCCCTTCAACAATAACCCTAGACAACTCACCCTCACTATCCCTCGCCAAACAAATTCTCTCAGCTCTTTGTGGCCAAAACCTATGCCCCATTCTTTTCAACTCAACTTTCAAATCCTCCAAACCTAAATCCCTAAAACCAGATCCAATCTCTTTCTGAATCGAAATACATTTGTCCGCTCGAAAACCTGCAGTCATCAAACAAAAACAAAGCTCATTAAAAGAATCGTCAACGCTCCTAAATTCCTCCATCCTTCCACTAATCACACCGGCAATATCCGACTTCTTCAACGATTCAATCTTCTTAACTAATTTCATATTATCCTCGAGAAAAAGACATTTAATAATCTACCTAGACAATCATCACACAAAAACTTAAAACACGAACTCCCCAATTTTCTATATGGCAACATTCTCTCACTCAAAACTCCAGACATTCGAACAGTGTAGTTACAAATACAAACTAAAATACATCTACAAAATAAACCCCGAAATAGAAAAATCGATAGAATCTCATCTGGGAACCGCGACCCATGACGCCCTAGAATGGCTATACAATCAAGTCCTACAAAAAAACATTCCAAATCTAGATGAGGTAGTAGAACAATACATAAAAAAATGGAACGAAGACTTCTCCGAAAAAATCCTAATCGTAAAAAAAGAATTCACTCATACTGATTATTTCAACAAAGGAATCAAATTCATAATAGACTACTATATAAAAAACAAACCATTTGACGACAACACATTAGAAAATGAAAAACAAATCTGGGTCGAATTACAAAAAGACTTCCCACATAAAATAATAGGATATATCGACCGACTAGTATACAACAGCGAAAAACAAGAATACGAAATTCATGATTATAAAACCGCAAACTTCTTGCCCGGTCAAGACAAATTCGACAAAGATCGACAACTTGCTCTATATTCAATAGGAATCCGTCAACTATTCGGGCCAAAAAACGTAAACCTAATCTGGCACTACCTGGCTCACAACAAAAAAATCGTATCAACAAGAACGCCTGAGCAACTAGATCAGTTAAAACTAGATATCATAGACACAATCAATAAAATAGAAACAAACAAAACCTGGAAGACAAACAATACAAGACTCTGTGACTGGTGCGAATACAAAGAAATGTGCAAAGAACACGGAAACAAATTACCGCTAGAGTTCCAAGAAAAAGAAGGACAACAAGAATTATTCTAATTTAACTAGTCCAAAGACCATGAACATTACAATATACCCTAGCCTCCTCGACTTCAAAATTAAAATCAACCTCAGGTCTATCTCCTGGTTTCAAAAAGAATTTCGCAGAATGGCCAAACCCATCATCTCCCTCAATCCATTCAATGTAATGTTCTTTATCCATTGGGTGTAAGACACTTCCGACCTTAACCTTTTTGTCGTCAATAATAATAGGAACATGCTTTTCTTTACCTTCTTCCTTTTCAGTCTTCTCTTTCATAAAAATCATATCCTCGCCACAACAAACCAAAACACCGTCACCAGCATGCAAAACCTCAACAATATTTCCACAAACCTTGCACTTATAAATTCCAAATTCAGCAGCCATTACCAGATCTCGACGCCTTTAGTTTTCTTCCTAGCAATCAAAATAAAGACAATTATCGACAATAAAAAAACGACAATGGTTTTACTAACTTCATCAAATGCTGCATTCATAATGTCAAAATAATTCGCTGAAAAAACATTTAAAAGAACCAATATTATAATCGCGGTCCAACCCTTCCAATTAATAGGAACAATTCCCCAACTAGAACGAGTATTACCATCCCTTCGCTTAAACCAAGGATATTCAGAATACGTAGCCTTGCTCTTTTTCACCGCTTTCTTTTTTATTTTTTTCTTAACCATTCTAATAGTTTTCAACCCAAATCTCGTAATAACTTTGAGCATGTTTACATGCAGGACATACATCCGGAGCATCCGCGCCCTCATGAACATAACCACAGTTCCTACACTTCCATTTAACAGGTTCTTCTTTCTTAAATACTTTTCCCTCGTCGACATTTTCCTTTAACTTCCTATACCTATTCTCGTGATAAGCCTCAACCTCTCCAATTTCCTTAAATGAATCGGCAACGTCGTCAAAACCCTCTTCTCGAGCAACCTTTTCAAACTCTGGATAAAGAGTTCCCCACTCCATCTTCTCACCATCAGCCGCAGCCAATAAATTTTCGCTCGTGGTTCCAATTCTACCGGCAGGATAACTAGCTTGAATCTCAGTGTCGCCGCCCTTCAAATACTTAAAAAAAATCTCAGCATGCTCTTTCTCGTTATCAGCAGTCTCTTTAAAAATCTCGGCAATCTGCTCATAACCTTCCTTCTTCGCAACACTAGCAAAAAAAGTATAACGGTTTCGCGCCTGGCTTTCTCCAGCAAACGCCTTCAATAAATTCTTTTCCGTTTCACTCCCTTTCATTTCCATAATAAAGAATATCTCCAAACCTTTTTATATGTTTGGAAACTTTGTTAACTATGAAAAAAATACCTCAAGATATAGTCGGCAACATCGCAATTCTGAAGTTTCCAAAAAAAACATTATGGATAACTAGAAAACTAAAGGCACATAAATTTCTAAAATCTCACAAGGGAGTTGAGACCGTTCTAGAAAAAACAGAAGGATTCTCCGGAAGACTAAGAACTTTAACAACGAAACATTTAGCGGGGATAAAAACAAAAGAGGCAACTTACAAAGAAAACGATTGTATCTTCAAGTTCAATGTCGACGAATCATATTTCTCCCCCAGACTATCAAACGAAAGAAAAGTAATCGCGGACGAAGTAACGAAACTAGCAAAGAAGGATTCTAAAATCTTAGTAATGTTCGCGGGCATCTCTCCCTACCCAATCGTAATCGCCAAGAAATTGAAACAATCAAAAAAGAACGCAGCAATAATATCAAACGAGCTAAATAGGAAAGCAAATATTGAAGCAAAGAAAATAATTGCACTAAATAAATTTCAAAAAGTAATAACACTGATTGGCGGCGATGCAAAAAAACTTCCAGAAAAAATTAAAGAGAAACAAGATATCATATTAATGACAAGGCCAAATCTAAAAGACACTTTCCTAAAAACAGCACTTAAACTTTCTAAAAAAGGAACTACAATTTTCTATCACGGTTTCGGAACAAAAGACTCAGTCTTAAACGAAATCAAAAAAGACACTAAAGGAAAAATCGGAAAAATCAAAATCCGAAAAGCCGGCGACATCGGAGCATATATTTATCGTTGGCAAGCTCAATTTAAAGTCTTATAATTCTTCATCAGTTTTCTTAATAGCAGTAGGCGCTTCACCACCATGCCAAGTAAATCTAGGCCTAACTCTCATTGGATAAATCCTCTCTGAATTATCATCCAAAATAATCGCAGAACCCTTCAGGTGCGGCAAGGCATTCAACTTATCAGAAATACTCGCATGCATATAAGATTGCGTAATATCATTCAAAGCATCAACATCCAACTTAGCAGTAACCCTATGAGAAATAACAATATCACTCTGAGTCATCGCATCAGTATGAATCTTCCCTGGCTGCTGTGTCGCCATAACCATTGAAATCCCAGGCTGTCGACCCTCTCTTAACAACTGAACTAAAGCATCTGTCGCAGGAGTCCGGCCCTCATGTGGCAGAAACTCATGAGCCTCATCAATAAAAATCCAAACCAAGGGCATCTCCCTCTTAACTCGATACCGCGCATAATCCGCACCATGCTGAACCGCCTGAATCTCCTCATCCTTACGCGATTCCATCCTCTCATTAAAAATCTTCTTCGAAACCAAACCAATAATTAAAGCCCGAACATTAAAAGTTCCAAGCGAAGCATACATAGACAAATCAATAACTGTCGTGGTGCCCGCTTCAACCAAATCCCTAACAGCAGTTCCCTTCTCCTCATCAAAAACCTTCCAAGTCTTAGCCGCATCAAACAAAGCCATCGCCGAATTCTTAGTTTCCTGCGAAACATTCTCAATTAAATTAATCATCTTAAAAATATCTTCGAAACCAAAACTTTTCTTTTTATCTCGAAGCTCACTAATAACAGACTCCATAGTAACTGCAATAGGATCAGTAAATTTCAACTCAAACAAAGTAACCCAATCGGTCGGTTCAAGCTCACTAATCTTAATAGCAAATTCAGCATCGACATCCACACCCTTATCTTTATAGGTCTGATAATAACCAAATGGTGCAAAAACTTTCATCGGAATATTCTTCGGCTCAAGTCCCCACTCGGTAAGCAAAGCCTCATCCTTCTGATTCTTATATTTCATCGTCCAAAAAATACCCATCGTATCAAAAATCAAAGGCGCAATATTACCAGATTCTTCAACGCCCAAATTAGACAAAGCCTCAGCCATAGTACCAATTGTATAGGACTTACCAGAACCTCGCTTACCAGAAATCAAAACAACATGTGTCCGCGCAACGTCCATATAGATCGGATTCGAAAGCGAAGTATAATTCCCCATCGTTACAAAACTCCTTCCAAGAAAAGCAAGTCCACGACTCCCAAAAGCTTTCTTATCACTTTCATTTCTCCCGACAATAACATCAAATGGCATACATCAAGAAAACAAAGCTGATATTTAAAACTAACTTAAAATTTCCAAACCATAGCTTCTTCAGCTGGATAATAATATTTACTATATGTTTCCCCGGTATATTCAGATAACATCTCCCAAGTCTCATCACTTTTTAAACACTCAAAAGAAGATGAAGATAAATATGCCGAACTTTCCCCTGTTATTCGCAATTCTAAATTGTCTCCACCCAAGCAAGTTGAAACATCCAATGTTTCAATTTGATTTCCACCAACCACATTGAAGTATGTTCCAACTTTCCAAACACTTGAAGACAGTGCTCCTGTAGGCTTAGTGTAATTGACATAAAGAATATTAGTTCCAGATACATCTGTGTAAGTCTCCCAATCTCCATCCATAATATTGCCACAAGCTCCATCACAACTATAACTTCCAGCACTCAAACCACCACAGCTAGTTGCTACATTAGCACTTTCCTGGTAACAAAATCCTTGAGAACTATAATAAAGATCTTGAGCCTCTGCCTCGGATAATGGTTTATTATATATTTGTAACTCATCAAGATATCCATTAAAATATCTTGGTAGGACAGCTCCATCCATGGCTTTTCCTATTTTTAATTCATTAACCCAACCATCCTTATTATTGCCCGTAAAAACATCATCAGTTGATTGTAAAGATCCATCTATATACAGTTTAACTGCTCCACTAGGCCCATCAGACAAAGACCAAGTAGAAACCACATGTGTCCAAGTATTTAATGGTAATATTTCATCACTAAGAGCCCTATCTTCATCATTCGCAGCATCTTCTCTCCAACCAGCTTTTAATGTATTCCCACTCGCCCTTAGGGAAATAAGATATTCTCTTACATAACTGGTTTCTCCACCAGCTGTATTCTCTCCCCCCATAAATAAAATTTGGTTTCTGTCATGTTCTCTAGGATAAACCCACAATGACACGGAACCTTCTGATTCACTTACGGGTTCATTAGAACCAACAGTAACATAATCATCTACTTTATCAAATGATAATGCTTGATTATTAATTCCCGTAGTATATTCTGGTCCTCCAGAAGGTACTCCATCATAAGTACCCAAAAAGTCATTAGTATCTCCATCAAATTTAAACCAAGCTACTAAATTAGGATCAATAGCCTCCGGTTCAACAACACACACATCAGCAATACAACTCTCACCCGCAGCACAGTCGGCATCAATCACACAATCTGGTTCTGGTGCTACTACTTCACACACTCCAGCTTCACAAGTTTCTCCTGCTCCGCCACAATCTCCATCAACAATACAATCTGGTTCTGCTTCAACAATACAAGTCCCTGCATCCCCACAACTCTCACCGACACCGCAAACATCATCATTCGTTCCAAGACCACAATCCCTTCCACAACTATCATCCCCTGCGTCAAGCCCACAATCCACTCCGGCGGCAATAATCTCACAAGACGTTGTTGGTATACATCTCACCCCTTCCCAAATATAAAATCTCAACTTCCTACCTTTAGTATAGACCCTATTCTCCCCATCTCCCAACTCTGAAGAAATCACTATATCTTCGACAAACACATCCTTTCCAACCGTCGCGATATAATCATCATTATTCATCTTACAAGGATCCGACAAATTACAAATCTTCAACGAATAACCAAAGGCATACGGCACCTTCTCCGAAATAAATTCATCTATCTGAGAAAAATTACCATCCTCGGGATCATTATCATCATAAGTATTCAGAATCGCCAATCTTAACTTGCTATTTGAAGAAACGTCTTCCAAAATCTGCCTCTGCAAACTAAAAAAATAATCAGCTGGAGCAACACCTCTATCAACCTGTTTCGAATATACAACAACCAGAACCCCACTTACCAACATAACCGCAATTGTCGCTTCCAAAATTCTCATCCATCCTCGCTTGTTTTTTCTAATAGACATTACCATATCTTCAAAGTAAACCTCTCATTAATAAGCGTCCCATTAGGTCTCAAAACTTCAACCACATAATCTTGTGCCCGAACCTCAACAGAATCAGGAATACCATTGCTGGGCTCCATATTCACATCCTTCAGGGTTTCTGGAGTAATCGCAAAATCAAAAATCGGCGGAACCCTTAAACTATCCCGCAAAGCTTCATATCCTCCAAGGGTATAACTCTTATACATATCCTCCAAGGCAGTATAAGAAACAACCCGACGCTCAAGAACGGTTCCAAGATCATAAGTCAGCAAAAGTTCACAAATATCTGTTCCCTTGTCTTCAAATTCTGGCGAAATAGCAACTCTAAAATAATTTTCGTCCTTATTTATATTTAAACTATTATCAACCCTAAGACCAGAATCAACAGATGTTCCAGCCATAGTAGTCACATAACTATTACCATCACTTATCGGATATGCAAAAATCTCGCCAGGCAATTCTATCTCGAAGCAAATTTCTGAACCTGTCCATCCCCCCACTTTCTCCGCTTTCAAAAACATCGTAGACATATTAGTATAAACCTGAGCCTCAAAAGAATCGTAAAGCGCCTCAATAACTGAACCCGACAAAGTCGAAGTATCCTGTGGCTTCAAAACCATGAAAAGGAAAAACACAAATCCCATGAAAAACACAATTGAGAATATCATTTCAAAATGCGCCGCACCACGTTTATTACTAAGTAATCGCCTCATGATTATAAAACTCCTTTCTCATTTAAATAACTAACGAAACAGTGCCTTAGCACCCGTAGTAACCAAAAGCGTCACCGCAATCAAAATAAACGAATGCTTAAACCCATTCCTGACACTTCCCTCAGCTATCTTCCCGATTACAAGACCAGCAAAAAAAGACTGTACCAAAAGCATGATAAACAACGGCCTAGAAAATTCATCAGGATCCATGGGTGCACCGCCACCAGTTCCTCCAAGACTAAGCCCATCTGTCGAACCCAAGTCCCCAACCAGCGGCAAAATCTTAAACTCCAAGACCAACATAATAATAATAAACACAAAGAAAATCATATAACCCTGAGTAACCAAATTCGAAACAGCCGCCTTCCTCTCTTTTCTTAATTGTTCAATCTGATTAACGGAATTCGCAACCGAGTCCAAAATTGTATCAATCTTACCACCTGCCCGCTCAGCCTCACTAATCAAACTAACCGCTCTAGAAATAACCCTACTCTTCGTGTCCTTCGCAAAATTCTGAAGAGCCGTGGTCAAAGTAATACCAATAGATAACTGATTAGCCAACTTCTGAATATGTTGAGTCAAAGAACCATAGTTCCTGTTCCTCAAATTAATAATGGCTCTACTAATCGGAGTACCCGAACGAACCGTTTCAACCAAATCCCGAACGAATGCTAAAAACTTTTCTTCCTTCTCCCTCTGTCTGCTCTCTCCCAATAAGAAAGAAATCAGAAACGGCAACGACCCAACAATCAAAGATATAACCATTAAGAAATACATTAAATTTCCGCCCCTAAAAGCCAAGAAAGATGCCAGCATACTAGCTGAACCAATCCCCACACCAAGCCAATGCATCTTTTCGAATTTCATACTCCAGGTTGTTTCATATTTAGTACCACGATAAAAATAATATTAACGATAACTATACCACCAATACTAAGTGCCAACAATGTCTGTATTCCAAGACCACCCATGCCAAGTCCAGCTACATTCATAACAATAAACATCATCATCAAAACCAAGGGCGCCGCGATCAAAATAGAAATATAAACATCCATAAACGTCCCCGCCAAATCCGCATATTTATTCCTCTCCAATCTATAATCAAGCAAAAAATTCTCAGCCTTCTTCTCAAGATAATTCTTCAGAGCACCACCTGTTGCAATATTCGTAGCCAAACCAGAAAACAATTCAGCCAACATCTTATTCGAAGTTCGACCAGCAACATTCTTCAAGGCAGTAACTAAGTCATAACCATAAACATTAATCTGAGTAAGAACTTTCCTTATCTCCTTCCCCATATTAGGATACTCTGACGACTGCGCGATAATCTTAAAGATTTTAGTAGGCTCAATATCAGAACCAGCAATTGCTGCCATATGAATTGTAGCAAACGGCAACTCGCCAGAAATTTTCTTTTTGACCGAACTAGCTTCACTGGAAGGGTAAAGATAAAACGCCGTCAAAGCTAAACCGGCAAGTCCAAATGGCAAAACAGCATACATCCAATTATTAAGATTAATCAAAAGCAACACAGCAAAAACTAAAAGACCCAGAACAAATGCTATCAGCATACTCATAACTGCCATAGATAAATAACTAGACAGCAAAAACCGAATATTAGCTTTCTTCAAATCCTTTGCAAGACCATCAAACTGTGGCGCCATCTTATCAGTAACCTTCCTAAACAATCTGTTTGAAATCTTAGCATAAAAACTAGGTTTAACAATTGAGGTACCAGATTTTTTATCCCTCATCTTCTGCATACCCATCAGCGCACCTTCTGATAATTTCAACTTTGTAAGAAATTCCTTCTTATCCGCCTTATTAATAGTAATATACTTCTTTTCCTTAGTCACCGGGGAAACATAACTCATCTTAACAACTTCTTTTTTTGGAACAGCGGCAACGGGTGGCGCTTTATAAACAGCGGCAACAGGTAGAGCCTTTGGAACAACGCCTGGCGCAGCAGGACTATTGGCAAACTTAGTAATAGGAGACCACTCTTTTAACAACTCGGGCACAGCCCTATTTAACAAAACCAACTGCTGCAACAAAGCACTCATACTCGAAACATAAAAATCCTTATTACTCGCGTCATTCTGCATACTAATCTGAATCGCAGACATGTCGGCAACAATTTTTTTCTCTTGCTCTAGATTTTTCTTCAGGTCTTCAAACATTCTTCTTAACCAGAGCATCTTCAATTTGCGTATGCAAACTAAAAATAAACGTCCTTAATTTATTTGCTTCACTAGTATTATTCGCCGCAAGCACTGCCTGTAACTGCGAAACCGCGTCGTCCATTGACTGAATCAACTGACCTACAAATTCAACATCCACCATCTTAGAACAACAAAGAAACCCTTATTTATTAATGTTACATAAAACACATTATGCGAGCCCAAACTTCTTTAGAACAATTGCTGGGGTCTTAGCATAATCATTAATCACTCTCTGAACTTCCTCGTAACCCAGAATTTTCTGCTGAAACATTGCATAAAGCAACCTTGTCCTGATCTCAAACTCAGTTTGAAGTGAATCAACAGTCACACCATACTTTTCACCAATCTTTTCAAAAACCTTACTACCCTTCGCATAATAAAATTTGTCATCGGCAGGATTCCATTTAAATGGTGTATTTGTTATAGCTGTACCATCTGCCGCGATATTGATAACCTCAACTATCTCTCTAAGTCGCCTAGTCTCCTGCCCCTTTACAATCGCATGCGTCATAATCGCCATCATATCCAAACCATTAACCAGCATCGGAGAAAGACTAATTGGTGGAGTCTCTAACCTACGAGTAATAGATTCAACGGAATCACCATGCATCGTCGAGACTGAAGCATGACCCGAAGCCATACCCTGGAATAAAACAGATGCCTCTTTACCTCGCACCTCACCCACAATTACATAATCAGGATTCTGACGAAACGATGCCCTAAGCAAACTAAACATATCAACTCCTCCGGCCCCACCCTCTTTTCCAGATACACCACCACGAACAACAGACGGCAACCAGTTCTCCCTCGGCAAATTCAACTCACGAGTATCCTCAATTGAAACAACACGATTCTCCTGCGGAATAAAAAACGCCAAGGCATTAAGCAGCGTCGTTTTACCAGAAGCCGTTCCACCAACAATCATAAGATTAGACTGATATTGAAATGCAAGCCAAAAGTAAGCCATCATTTCAGGACTAAGCGTATGGAAACCAAGCAACTGCGTCGGTGTCCATGGAGTCTTAGTAAATTTACGGATGGTGAAAGTCGGTCCCTTAGAAGTAATATCCTGGGTGTATGTAGCATTAACCCTTGACCCATCAGGCAAAGAACCATCCAAAATCGGATTCGCATACGAAATATAACGCCCTGTCTTTTGCGCAAGCTTCTCAACAAAACTAGACAATTTTTCCATATCGGTAAACTTAACTGTCGTCTTAATATTTCTAAAAACCCGATGAACAATATACATATACTCGCCAGCCCCATTACATTCCAAATCCTCAATAAAATAATCCTTCATCATCGGCTCAATCTCATTCAACCCAATAAAATCCCGATATAAATAATAAAAAATATTATTATAAGAACTCTCCTCAACAGAAAGGCCCAATTCAGAAACAATCAACCGCGCCGTCTTATCAATATAATCCAATAAACTCTCTTTAGTGCCGCTATCTCCGACCATATTAACGTCAACAACCTCTCTCATCGCCTGCTCAAGCTTAGTATAATTCTCCTTATCTTCAGCAGAAAGTATCGGCTCCTCAACGTCATAAATAACCTCACCCAACTTCGCATCATAATAAATATGAATCGACACGTAAGGATCAATAACCATATACCTCACATCTATCTTAGTCTTATCCTCAAACTTCGGAATAGAAGGTACTCTCGGACTAAGATTCATCTTCATATCACCCATAAAAAACATAAACAATCATGATATATAAAACTAACTTAAGACTAAGGCTCACTTATCTGAATAATAATATTACCGAGATCATTTTTCCCTTCATTCTCAATCATAATATTATATGGAGTTGGCGCAGAATCCAGTTGCTTCAAACCCTCTTCGGCTCTATCAAACTGCAAATCCATACTATAATTCATTTTCAATTCAACATCCCAGGGATTTCCACTCGTAGTTGTAACGGTAATTCTACCCAAAGGAACGGGCACATCTTCCTGGCTATATTGAAAACTAGACTCGATTGTCCAAGAAATTTGATTCTCCTCCATATCTATAAGAAAGAAACCTTTTCCAATTTCCAAATCAACTACACGCCTATTCCCAGGTGCTCGCTGAACCTCATAAATTTTATCATCAATATTTCCAAGAGCCTCAATAGATTGCTCTATTATAATTTCGTCCTTCTTTTGATTTATCTTCGGCAAAGCAGCTGCCATAACCAAACCAATAATAGCCAAGCCAATCAATGTATAAATAACAGTCTCGACCCAAACCTGCCCCCTCTTCTTAACCACACTTCTCATAGAAATAAAACATAAATTATGTTTATATACTTTCCCAAAAAATATCGAAGGGCCCGAGGGGCCCAAAATTAAAAATAAAATAAAAATTAATTATCTAGCTTAACAAGCAGCAATGTTCTTAGTTGCTGAGATATCACAAGACTCTTGTGTATTACCCACAGAAACAATAGGTGCAATCTGAACCTTATCGATAGTTCCAGTTATACTACTAGCATCAATCACATAAACTTTCTCTTCGTTAGGTTTTGGCAAATCATTAGGATCAACACCTTCATCCTCAACTAAAAGAATTGGAGTTGTACTTCCACCAGAAGAAATTAATACCTGGATATCAGCTAAAATAAAGTCCTTAGCTCCATGTTTAATCTGAATAGAAACATTATCATTTGCATCGGTAGCATCAAGGTTGTAACATGTATATCCAGCGTCCAATAATTGAACCTGACTAACAGCATCTAAACAAACCGTTCCTGATTCTAATTGATTAGAGATCATAGGAATGATAGCAGCCCAAATAATAGTGATAGCAGCGACAGTGATCAAAATTATTAATACTGTTGCAACAATCGCACTTATACCTTTTTTATTATTCATTATATCATACCTCCTTTCAAATTCGTTTAACAAAATTGAAGTTTGATTTTTATCAAACTCCTCAAATAGGTTAAACCCAATACAGAATATAGGAAATTATATATTATAAAGGTTCGCAAAAAATATCGAAGGGCCCCGAAGGGCCCAAAATTAAAAATAAAATAAAAATCTAATTTAATTTAACAATCTGTCAAAGTCTTAGTTGCTGAGATATCACATTGTTCTTCTGTGTTACCTACTCCTACGACAGGTGCAATCTGAACCTTAGTAGCTCCAGGATACCCAGTTGATGTATTGATTACAATAGCACCGTTAGACACAAACTCCTCATCAGCAAAATCTCTAGTCTCTGTATTAGTATCACCATCTACAGAAATCAAAATCTGAATAGCATTCAAATCGAAATCCTTAGCAGTTCTACTAATCTGTAAAGTAACTATTCCATCTGAATTAACACATGTATATCCTTCGTCCTTCAATTAAACACCAGATACAGCATCTAAACAAACAGTTCCAGATTCTAATTGGTTAGAAATCATAGGAATGATAGCAGCCCAAATAATAGTGATAGCAGCGACAGTAATTAAAATTATTAATACCGTTGCAACAATCGCACTTATACCTTTTTTATTATTCATTATTATCATACCCTCTTTCAAGTTCGTTTACAAATTTGAAGTTCGATCAAACCAAACCCACCAATTTTGTTTACTATGAATCTCATATGGTAACTCCTGCATTCGTACAGACATAAGCCTGGTTCGAATCCTTACCCCTAACAGAACCAAGCAAAGCTGGATAAATAATTATCTTTTCAGGCTCGGTCTCATCAGCCATAACCAAAGCAACCTCTTGCTTAATAGCCTTCCCAGCATCGACACGAACATCGAATTTAGTCATCTTAGAGTTTCCACTATCGTCAAACATCTTCAAGTTAAAATACCAAATATCAATATTACCTTTATTAAGAATTTCCAAAGCATGACCGTCATCTACCTTCAATACCTTAAAATTAACATCAGCACACAAATCCTCTACAGGCTTACCGAACTTTTCAATTTGCTCACTAATAAAACCACGCGCCCATAAAAAAATCATCGCGGCCAAAACCAGAACCAACATTATCATTAAGACACTCGCAATCACCGGCGAAAGCCCTCTCTTCTTTCCTCTTTTCATATTATTACTTGTCTCCATATTTTATAAATGTAATCATCCACCACATATAATCCTCTGTGAAGAATAAGACTTGCAACGAATGTCCTCAGTAGTTCCATCCTTATAAACAAAAGGCTGAATCTCCAAAAGAGTTATATCATCCAATTGATCATCCATATCACCATCTCCATCAATATCCTGGTAATATTTCGGGTTAGAAAGATTATATGTAGCCTTATGTTCAGCACCTGGCTTAATAATATCTCCACTTTCATCGAGAAGATAAATACCAAACTCGGCATAATCTTCATTATGAACTCTAAGCTCATAACCATCCACATTAAACAATCCTTTATTTTTTAACGTAACAACCAAACTATCAGAAGACCCACTGCCACCAGCTGCTATAGAACACTGATAATCTCTTATGATAAGATTAACATTGTCGGAACAGGCCTCTATATCCTCACCACTAACATAAAACCTCAACCAGCCATAAACAAGAACCGACAACGAAATCGTAATTGAAATCAATAGAACATAAGCAACTATATTGCTCAGTCCACGTTTCTTCTTAGCTAACGGCGACAAAGCTCTCATCTCCAACCCCCTTCTGCATTATAAAAATAACTTGCCTATGCTCAGAAACCGGAAACTCATAATCATTCCCTTCGACGACTACACCAACCTCATCACCAACAGCTCCCAAATCCAAATAGCCGGCACCCTCGTCAAAAGTACTAAAGTCTGTAGTAATCAGTTCGCAACTGCCCCCATAGCAAATACTACTTATTGCTACAGCACCAGCACCGGTAGCCAAATCACCCTCGCCAAAAGCATCTTCCGAGCCATAATTTCTAAATATCATACTATCATTATCTCCATAAAGAAAAACAAAGTTTGCATCAGGATTTTTGTCTCTAATATCGGTCGCCAGCAAATCAACAAACTCCTCCAATGGCTGATCCTGATCATCACTTGTTATATCCGTATAAATTTCATAGTCCAAAACTGCTCCAGACTCTCGCTTCACTTCATAACTAAAATCATAGAAATTTCCTGGCTCACGATTTACCGTAGCACGATTTGCAGTGATACCTAAACTAATTACAACAGCCGAAATTATCACCGCTGCTAACAAAAAAAACTGCGCCCTCTTTCCCATCACCATAATAAATAGAGAATTAATATCTTTATAAAATTACCTTCGACCGAAAAATTAAGCGTAGGCCGACGAGTAGCTCAAATCCAACGCCAAGCGGTTACTGATAATCCTCAAGTCTGCGACCCTTTAAGCACCTAAATCTTAACTTAGGGCTGCTTCATTCCTGACCTGACCCATTTCATAAAGACAAGATCAAAAAGGACAAACTCTCAACGTCAAATCAACGACATTAACGACTTCATCTTACGTCTCGCCTTGCAGTCCGCCATAAAGCCCATTTGCGAATAGCGAGGGGCTAGCTCGCTGACCTGCCTACTATAAAACTACAAAAAAAACCTTTATAATACTTATTGTTCCACAAATTTACAAAAATAACTCTCTCAAGAAACACTAATAAACACAGGCAAATGGTCCGAAGCGTCGTTTTGAATAACTCTTATCTTATTCACCTTCACATCTTTTGAGCAGATAAACAAGTCCAATATTTTATCTGGCTTATAAGCCGGAAAAGTAAACGCCGATTTTTTATTCGCAATCTCCAAATTAGCATTACTCAACAGATCATACACCTCGGAAAGTCCGCCAAAAATATTAAAGTCCCCACAGAGAATTATTTTTTCCTACCCTTCATCAAATCGGCTATCTCATCAAACTGTTTCTTCCGAACTTTCTTCTTCAAAGAAAAATGAGCAAGCAAAATCGTAAACCCCTTAATATAAATCTCATATATCAACTTCTTCGCCCCATTTTTAAAATAAAGTTTCTTGAATTTAACTTTCTCCTTCGAAATAAACCCATTGCTCTTTCCCGAAGACAAAGGAAATTTTCTCAACAAACTATCCTCTCCATACTTAACAGAGATATCAAAAAAGGATTCTTTTTTCGAAGTTAACTTCAAAATCTGATTTTCGAACCCTGTATTAAGAGAACCTTTATCAACCTCAGCCATACAAAAAAGGTCCGGACTCTCTCTTAAAATAAGGCCCTTAACTTTAGAATAAATTTCGTTCCTTGTTTTTTTCGAACAATAAACATAACGATAACTCTTCAGAATATAATCAACTGTTGAACCATCTATTCCCAAACAATAGCCAGCATTCAAAAATAGTATCTTTAAATCACCCATACACAAATCTACATTATCGAACTTATAAATCTTAGTCAAGAAAACTTTATAACCCATCATTTCTCCTATTTTACATGCCCACATCGCATAGTGGTTATTGCACCGGGTTGCTAACTCGGGCCCTTCGGGGCGCGCAGGTTCGACTCCTGCTGTGGGCGTTTTCTTATATAATTGTAACCACCCCAAAGTCCTCAGAAACCTTTATAACCTTTGCAAACTGTATTAACTAGTTCAACTTCGGTTGAATCTTTTTGGCTTCGGTCAAATTGTGGAAGGTTAAATAGCTTCGGTTGCTTGACCTTCCTTTTTCTTTTTTACTATCTAAATATTTAAATACGCATTTTTACAAAACACTTCATGGAAAAAGATATTGGCAAAATTCCGAAGGGTGAATACCAAGGAACTATAACAGAAATTGTTATCGGTCTCCGAGAGTATAACGGTAAAACTGGATTGGATATTAGAGAGTACACACAAAGCGAATCTTATACCGGACCTACAAAAAAGGGTCTAAGAATTCCGGCGGACAAATTCGAAGAATTCAAAACAATGATCAATTCTGTAGATGCGGCAGACATGGCACCTAGTGCGCCAGTAGCAGCTCCAGCAGAAACACAAGCGGAACCAGCGGCAATCGACAGTGATGAAGCAGGAATCGATGAACAAGGATTAATGTGAGCCCGTGACGCTATCTTTATATATTCTAAACAATTATTCATTACATGGGTGATGTAAGTATATTCTTTGATGCAAAAACTTATGCAGTTGTAGGCGCGTCCAGAGACGAAAACAAAGTCGGACACGCAGTTTTCAAAAATCTATTAGAGTCAGACAAAAAAGTATTCCCAGTAAATCCAAAGGCCGGTGAAATCCTCGGACACAAAACTTATGCAGACATTCTAGAAGTTCCATACCAAATAGACTGCGTCGTAATCGCAATCCCAGCAAAGGGCGTTCCACTAATTCTAAGACAAGCTCAAAAATTGAAAGTAAAATCAGCAATAATTTTATCGGCAGGCTTCTCGGAAATCGGCGAAACAAAATTAGAAAATAGAATATTAGAAATCGCCACAGAGGCAAACATAAAATTAATAGGACCAAACTCATACGGGATAATTGACCCAGCACAAAAACTCAACACAACATATTTCGAAGGAATTTCAAAACCGGGCACAACAGCTTTCATCTCACAATCAGGCGCAATCGGCTCAGCCGTCCTAGACACAGACACCAAATTATCAGGCTTCGTATCGATCGGGAACTGTGCTCAACTAGATTTCTCAGACTTCATCGAATATTATTCCGAAGATAAAAACACAAAAGTAATTACAATATATTTAGAATCTTTAAAGAAGAGTAGAGGTAAACGATTCATCGAAACTTGTAAGAAATGTAAAAAACCAATCGTCGTTTTAAAATCTGGGAAATCGAAAGCTGGGCAAAAAGCAGCACAATCTCACACAGCTGCACTCGCCTCAGAAGCTGGAGTCTACGACGGAATCCTAAGACAAGCGGAATGCATCCAGGCCAATTCAATAAAACAGCTATTCGATGTTGCAAAAATTTTAGAAAAATATCCACAACTAGGGAATAAAGCCGCAATAATAACAAATGCCGGTGGACTTGGAGTTCTAACAACTGACGCATGTGAAGAAAACAATATCAAAGTTCCATCTTTACCAAAATCTACAACCGAAAAATTAAACAAATTTTTACAACCAAACTGGAGTCATAATAATCCAATCGATTTAATCGGAGACGCCCCAGCCGAAGATTACGAAAAAACACTAGAGATTATAGAAAGAGATCCATTTGATTTCTCAATAATATTACTAACACCACAACGAATGACAGAATCATTAGCGACAGCGAAAATTCTAATGAAATCGAGAAAGCCTGTCTTCGCCTGCTTCGTCGGACAAAAACAAATTGAAAAAGCAAAAGAATTTATGAATAAAGCCGGTATAATAAATTTCGATGACCCAAAAGAAATGTGCGACACAATCGGAAAACTAATTTAACTCAACTCTCGCATCGACAATCTTAGAATCTTTCTCACCAATAATCACGGGGTTCAAATCCAATTCTTTAATATCAATCTTATCGCCAAGATATGCAACCTTTTCAATCAATGTCACAAATTTCTCCATATCGTATTTTTTCCCTCGCGCCCTAAAAACATCCACGCCTTTCAAGCCCTCAATCATCTGAACAATATCTTTCCGAGTCACTGGCAAAGCCCGAAACGAAACATCTTTCTTAACCTCAGCAAAAATTCCACCAAATCCAACAATCAACAATTTTCCAAAAACATCATCACTCTTTAATCCAATAATCATCTCAATGCCTTCAAAAGTTTCCTGAACAACTATTTTATTTTTCGGAAAATCTTTATGCATCTTTCGCAGCTTTTTCTCCGCATCCTCGAGGCTGTCACACCGAATAACCGCCCCAATATCTGTCTTATGTCCAGCGACATCTGCTTTCAAATAACACGGAAACCCAAACTCGCCCAGATCCTCATATTTCGTCACAACTTTCCATGCAACCATAGGCAAACTCTTCACGATATCAAAACTTTCAATCACACTCTCCATAATATAAAATACAAACAAAAGTTTAAATAACTACCTAAATTAAATAACACATGAGGTTGAATGTTCTAATTGGTGGCAAAGCTGGGCAAGGAATTAACAAAGTTTCTCAAATTATATCAAACGTACTATCATCATACGGATACTTTACATTCAACTACCGAGATTACCAATCATTAATAAGGGGAGGACACAACTTCAACACACTATCAATCTCTGATGAGCCAATAGAGTCCCAAGAAGCAAAAATTGACATCATGATTGCTTTCGATGAAAGAACATTAAAAACCCACAAACAAGCCCTAAAGAAAAACGGTATAACAATTCTGGGTGAACAATTCAAGAATGAGGGCCGAAACCTAAATGTTGCACTCGCTGGAGCTCTAACCAAGATTCTCGGAATTCCATTAGAAGAATTAAATAAGGAATTAAAGTCTCAATTTAAGGAATCGGGTGAATCAATTATCTCAGCGAAAAAAGGATTCGAGTCACAAAAAACAATCTCTAATTTGAAACAATTAAAAAATGATATTTCAATTCTATCCGGCAGCCAGGCCGTCGCACAGGGTGCAAGAAACTCAGGATTAGATTTATACATCGCATATCCGATGACACCAGCGACAAATGCAATGCACGAGCTAGCTAAAAACCAAGTCGAAGACAAACTAATGGTATTCCAAGCCGAAAATGAAATCGCGGCAGCCAACATGGCAATAGGTGCGTCTTTCGCAGGAGCAAAAACAATGACAGGAACTTCCGGCGGAGGGTTCGACCTAATGGGAGAAGCATTATCACTACAAGGGATCTCAGAAATTCCATTGACTGTATATTTATCCTCACGACCAGGTCCCGGAACCGGCGTCCCAACTTACACATCACAATCAGACCTTGACATCGCATTAAGAACAGGCCACGGGGAATTCCCAAGATTCGTAATCACACCAGGAAATGCAATCGAAACAATAGAGAAAACATCAGAGGCATTATTCCTCGCCGAGAAATTCAGAACACTTTCTATTTTACTTGGAGACAAACATCTAGCAGAATCAGAATTCTCCTCAAACAAAAAACCAGCAAAGACTCAAAAGTTCAAAATAAAAAGACCTGTTCCTGGGGACTCTCTAATTAAAAATTCATCTTACGAAACAGACAAGTTCGGGAACTCAACAGAATTTTATTCACTAACGGAAGAAAATGCCAACAACAGAGAAAGAAAATATAAAGAAAGTAAAAAGTTCATCGAAAAGAATTTCGAGATGGTAAAAATCCACGGCGATAAAAAATCAAAAAATTTAATCATTGGATGGGGTTCTACGTCCGGAGCTATCAAAGATGCAATAAAAGATCTCGACGCTAAATTCCTACAAATATTATATTGCAAACCAATGTCCTCACAAATTAGAAAAGAAATTGAAAAGGCCTCAAATGTAATTATAGTTGAATGCAACCAAACAGGGCAACTTGGAAGATTAATCAGAGAGAAAACTGGTATCAAGATTGAAAACAGATTGTTGAAATACAACGGCCGACCTTTCCACTCCGACGAACTAAACAAATTAATCAAAGACATATTATGATAAATATATACACATTAACTGCAATTGTAGGACTAATCTCAATAATTGCAGGAACGTCTCTAATCTCATCGAGAAAAAACGTAAGACGAAGATACACTTACCCATTATTAATCATCGGTGGAATCTGCTTAGAAATCTACAGCATCTATCTAGGCGACACAATATTCATAATATTGCAAGGTGTTTTCATAGTCTCGTCAATTTTGGGATTAATTAAAATAAATGGGCTATTAAAATGAAAGACAATTTAGGAACAAAATCTGAAAACACGTGGTGCCCTGGTTGTCCAAATCACATGATACTAACAGCGATAAAGAAAACAATGTCTAATATGATTGAATCGAAAAAGACAAGACAAACCGACTTCGCAATTACAACAGACATCGGGTGTAGTTCAAAAATGTTCGACTACCTAAACGTATCAGGAATCTACGGACTTCACGGCAGAGCAATTCCAACAGCAGTAGGAATAACACTCGGAAACCCAAACCTAAAAGTCATAACATTCGCAGGCGACGGTGGAACATATTCAGAAGGAATCTCGCACTTCGTCCACGCATTCAAACAAAACGCCGACATGACACTGGTCCTACACGACAATCAATCCTTCTCGCTAACGACAGGACAACCAACGCCTACATCACAACAAGGATATGTAAGTAAAGCCTCTCCACTCGGAACTTTCGACAGACCAATGAATCCAGTAAAATTAGCATTAGCATCAAACGCAACATTTGTAGCACGAACAAATGCACGAGATATCCCACACATGGTCGCAACATTCACAAAAGCAATCAATCACAAAGGATTCTCATTTGTAGAGGTAATCCAAGACTGTTTAATCTTCAATCTAGAAGCAAACGCCAAAGACAAGCTAATGTACAAAGTACATGATAACTTCGACAAAAAGAAAGCAGAAAAAATGGCGGACGAATTTGACTACAACTCTAAATCAGGAAAAATCCCGTTAGGTGTAATATACCAATCAAAAGAAAAGTGCCTTGCAGAAAAATGGCCACAGCTGAAAAAACTTCTTAACTCGAAAAATAGCTGGCAAAACAAATGAAGAAAAATAACATCCCAAAAATAGAGAAAATCCTCGGAGACAAAAACGAAAAAACAATAGCGTTAGTAGCTCCCTCTTTCGTAACCGACTTCAAATATCCTAACTTAATTTGGAGATTAAAAAAATTAGGATTTGACAAAGTAACAGAACTAACTTTCGGAGCCAAAATGGTCAACCGAGAATATCATAAACTTCTCAAAAAATCCAAAGGTCTAGTTATATCTTCGCCATGTCCCGGAATTGTAACAACTATTTCAAACAAATTTCCAAAGCTAAAAAATAAATTAGCCAAAGTAGATAGCCCCGTAGAAGCAATGGCAAAAATTTGCAAAAAACATTTTCCAGACCACAAAACCATATTCTTATCACCATGCGACTTTAAAAAAATGGAAACAGAATCATCAAAATACATAGACGGAGTAATTGACTACGAACAATTAAAAGAATTATTCACAAAACACAAAATAAAAAACCCATTATTCAAAAAGAAAGAAAAGTTTGACAAATTCTACAACGATTACACAAAAATATATCCTCTATCGGGAGGACTTGCCCAAACGGCACACATAAAAGATATGCTAAAAGAAGATGAAATAAAAGTCCTCGACGGAATAAACAATGTAATAAAATTCCTAGAAAATCCCGATCCAAAAATAAAGTTTCTAGATTGTCTATTTTGCGAGGGTGGATGCATCGGCGGACCACACACAAATAAAAAACTAAGTATAAAACGAAAACATAATATGGTTCTAAAATATATGAAAAAATCACTGAAGGAACTCATTCCCGAAGACCGAAAAGGTCTAATGAACAAAGCAAAAGGAATAAAATTTAGTTCATAATAATAAGTACTGCTCCTAATATCATCAAACCCGTAGCAACAACCCTTTCTAATAAATTCTTATCCTTAAACAACACGCCTCCGAATAAAACAGCTAAGAAAACAGCTGTTCTCTTCAAGGCAAGAACGAGAGCAACAGGAGCCACACTAACAGCATAATACTGAGAATAACGATAAACAATAGTTGCCAACGCCAGAACCCCTATAATTTTCCAAGAAAACTTAAAAGAACTTTTAATCTCACCGTCTCTAAGAAAAATAAATCCTAAGATGAAAAATATAATTGCGAAAAACAAATGCTGATAACCCATAAAGGCACTAAGTGGAACCTTATATCCACCCAAAAGTAATTTGTCCAAAACCGCAGTTGTCGTATACAAAGCAAGAGCTCCTAAAATATAATAATTCCCCTTGGTCTCGATAAAATTTTTGAAGGGGGACAAAAGACCAGTCTTCCCATTAATTTGTAAAACATAAGATCCCAAAAGAAGGAAAGCCATTCCAACCACCTCTATAATTTTCAAAGAGTCTCCCAAAAATATAAAGGCGAAAAGTGCAACAAGCGCGGGAGTTAAAACCAACAATGGCAACGCCCTGCTAATGTCCATAGTTTTAATTCCCTGCATAACAAGCAAAAAGGCAACAGCCGCCAAAATAGATTTAATAAATAAAATTCCAAGCGCAATACCGGAAACCATTGAATAATTTATAAAAAAGAAAAATGGTATACATAAAATCAAGTTAAAAAAAGACAGGACAAAAGACAGAGACAAAGCACTATTTTTAAACAAAATCTTTTTTTCTAAGATAGCTGCAAATGCCGAAAAAAGAGCAGAGATCAATGCAATCAAATACCATTCCATTATAAATCAAATAACTTCTTCGCATTAATAAACACTTGTTCACTAACTTCTTCCTCAGAAACGCCCTTGATCCTCGCAATCTCTTCAATCGTCACACCAACATTCACAGGCTCATTTCTAGTCCCAGCTTCAGGCCCCAAATATGGAGCATCAGTTTCTGTTAATAATTGTTCAAGCGGCACAATCTCCACCAACAGTTGAAAATTATTCCATCGCTTAATCACCGGCGGAACCGAAAAACTCCAACCGTTCTCAACACACCGCTTAACCAAGCTTTTCTTTCCACAAAAACAATGCATAACAACATTCTTCATTTCCATTTTCTCCAGAATCTCAACAGCCTCAAACTCAGCCTTCCGCGAATGAATCACAACCGTTTTGTTCAACTTCTTCGCCAAGTCCAACATTTTCCCAAACAGCTTCTTCTGTTCTTCAGCATTTTCTTTCCTCTCCTCGTTATCAAAATCCAAACCAATCTCACCAATCGCTACACATACATCTTTATGATCCTCAATCCATTTCAACGAACCATCAATATCATCATAATCACCAACCGGATACATCCCAAAACTACACTTCACACAATCATATTTCTCAGAAATCACTAAAGTCTCTTTGTTTCTTTGAGTATCAGTTCCAGAATTAATAATGAACTCACCACCAGCTTCCTTAAATCCATCAATCACAGAATCCAAATCATCATTAAACTTAGCATCTTCCAAATGCGCATGAACGTCAACTAATTTCATCTTCTTATTTCCTTACCGTCAACAATCAATGTTGAAGGCCGACCATCAAGTTGACCAACCCCAATTACTATCTCAGCCGAATCCAAAATTTTAGAATCAATATCAGAAATCTTAATGGCGAAAGGCTCGCCAGCAAAATTAACAGAAGTGGTAATAAATGGAACTCCCGCCTTTTCAACAAACTTTGTAAACTCACAATCAGGAATCCGAACGCCCATGGTATCACAATCAGCAACATCTCTCATAAAATCGACATTCTTCTTTTTTAAAATCAAGGTAAATGGTCCTGGCAAATATTTCTCAATCAGGTCGTCAGTTACCTCGCAATGCTCCTTAATCCAATCTACCGACGGTGCAATAACACTCATTGGCTTCATAGCATCACGATACTTCAATTCCTTAACCTTCTTAACAGACTCCGGATTCATAGCATCACAGCCCAAGCCATAGATTGTATCGGTCGGATAAATGAATACCGCGCCGTTCTTGATATCTTCAACAAAATCCATAACAATTTAAAAGAAACTCCCCTTAAAAGTTTTATGATAGAATATATTGCACTAATATTGGCGATTCCACTGGGTTTCATATTCGCAAAAATCACAGAAGATGAAAAGGAAATCTATTCTAAATCTCCATATTTCCCAATCATTCTATGGGGACTAGCAATCGCCGCAGCAATATTTTACATAATCAATAAACAAATCGCACTAACACTAATCTTCATCTTCCTAATGGTTTTCACCTGGAATAGAGTCTAATATCTTTTAAGCTCCATTTCTTTTCCAATAATAAATTTCATAATCGAATAAGTTGTTTCAAGGTCGTCATTTGTTACACAATATCTAAACTCAGGAGCAACTGCACATTCCTTCTTCGAATTTTTCAATCTTATCTTCAAATCTTCCTCACTCATATCATCTCTCTTATTAATTCTATTAATAATCTCCTCCTCATTCGGAGGTAAAATAAAAATCGCACACAATTTATCTTCGGGAATATTTTTCTGCAGTTGAGAAAACCCCTGAACATCTATAACTAAAAATGGTGACTTACCAGCATCCATCGCATCAAACAGTGGCGCTTTCCTAGTTCCATAATAATTACCATGCACCTCGGCATTTTCCAAATATTCGCCATTCTTAAGCCTAGACTTAAACTCTGGAACACTAATAAAATTATAATCTTTCCCGTCAACCTCTCCCGAACGCATTTTTCTCGTAGTATCTGAAACAGAATCATAAAAAATATTTCGGCTTCCCTCTATTATCTTATTCATAAGCGTAGTCTTACCAGCACCCGAAGGAGCACAAATTACAAAACACTTCGCCTTACCAACTTCAACTCTTTTCATATTAAAGAAAACAAACTTTCATTTAAAATGACTAGTATAATCTAATATACAATATCATATTACATAGAAATGGTGCCTGTGCTATATATCTTATCCGCGACAGACCTAACTTGTTCATATTTTTTCTCAAGAGAGCCATTAATATCCTCCGAAGCAAAGCTCTTTAAAAAAGACTTAGCCGACCTACCAAAAACCTTACCCAGAATCCCCTTCTGCTTAACCTTCTCATTAATTGCCTCCACAATATACTTACTAGATTCCGCTATTCTTGCACCAATTTTCACATCAGCACCCTTATACCATTCAAACTGATCTCTATCGGGGAAAATTTCTCGATAAATCGTCTTTCTGAAATCCAAAGAATCGATCATCTTGGGAGTAAATTCTGATCGCATCGCCGCTTCCCGAGCCATGTGAGCAAAAACAGATTGATAAAAAACCTCATCCAATCCCACTAATTTTTCCTCGCATTCAAAAAGACGTTCCAAATCCAAGAAAGCACCCTGTGGAATATTATTAAGCGCTGAAAGAAATTTTGTATTATAAGCAACCTTACCGAATGCACCCTTAGTAGTTCCAGTACTTTCTTTTCTCTTTTTCAAAGCCTCATAAAGATTAATAGATGGATTGGAATTATTAGCTACCGACTCATGTTTTAAAAAAGACACAAGAATCTTATTTTGCATTTCACCCAAATCTGCCACCCTGGTATTATATTGTGACGGTATACCTAAATTAATTCTATCAGTTTCATTATCAATCATACTTCCTATATCTTCCATAATTTACCGCATATAATAACCTTTAAAACCTTTATTGCACCGTTGTTATTATGGCATTTTACCTAATCGGAACCGGCATGAACGCGAACTCAATCGGAGCGGATGCCCTAGAAATTCTAAAGACATGTGACAAGGTATACCTCGAAAACTACACTGTAAACTTCCCATATCCTATCGAAGAACTCGAAAAATCATACAGTGTAAAAATCACAGAGCTTGCCCGTTCAGCAGTGGAAGATGAATCAATTTTAGAAGAAGCAAAAGAGAGAGAAATCGCATTATTAGTATACGGCGACTCACTTTCAGCTACAACACATACACAATTAATGCTTGAAGCAAAGAAACAAGGAATCGAATTCAAAGTTTTCCACAACGCTTCCATTATGATTACAATAGCTGAAACTGGATTACAACTTTACAAGTTCGGTAAAACAGCGAGCATGCCAAACTGGTCAGAACACACTAATAAACCAACCTCATTCATGAATTACATCAAAGAAAACTCCTCCATCAAAGCGCACACACTAATCTTAACAGATATCGGATTGAAAATCAAAAATGCAATTGAACAATTGAGGGAATCTTCTGAAGCAACAGAAATAAAAGTCCCGGAAAAGATCATCGCAATATCAAACGCAGGAACCGATAACCAAAAGATATTCTACAATACGTCAGACGAAATCCAAAACTCTGACGTCCAAATGCCATTCTGTCTAATTATTCCAGGCGAATTTAACCACATGGAACAAGAAGCGATCGAAGAATTGAGCGAATAACTATTCTAACTTAAATTGGTCAGCAACCTGTTGCAACCTATCTTCTAAATCTTTGGTCGGCGTCACATCAGAAACAAGGCCCACGTTTACGAAACTAATTTCATTACTCCTATGAGCAGCCGTCTGTAAGTGAATACTAATACCGTCCTTATGAAAACCACGAAGCTCTGCTCTTGGTAAATTATCATAATTAAAAACAATCCTCGCCTCTTTCTTCAAATATTCCACCAAAGCATCCTTGGCCCCAGCCACATCATACTTCTGACGCCCCAACTCTAATCTCGACTCATAAAGGTGTTCTTCATCCATAGAAAAACAAACTCCAAGCAGCATATAAAGATTATTGTCCTCAAAACTATAATAACAAATCTTAAATAATCCGATTTTCTCCAATTACTATGGCTATAGAAACAAGTTCACAGATTTCTACTATAGCTGCAGCTATCTCTATTATTTGAAACGTGAGCATCGACTTACCATGGAATACAATACTTCTACTAGATTTGAAAGAGAAACTTCTGCACTAATCGCCCTATTTGAAAGCGGAGAATTCAAGGAAGCAAAAGTTGCCGCGGATCAACTAGTCCAAAAAGGATATCTAAAACCACTAGTTTGCAAAACCCTATATAACCCATTCATAAAACTAACAATATCAAACCCTGAAACCGCAGAAACCGCCGCAAACGCATTCCGAGCATACGATTTCCAGTGCTGGCTACCGGAGGACCAGAGGCAATAATCTTAAATAACTAATAAAACAAATTATACTATGGCAGACATCAAAGACATTGAAAAAGAAATCCTAGAATTCTGGAAAAAGGATAACACATTTGAAAAATCGCTAAAGAAGACAGAAAAAGGTAAACCCTACATTTTCTACGACGGCCCACCTTTTGCAACAGGACTCCCACACTATGGACACCTTATGGCTTCAATCCTAAAAGATGTATTCCCAAGATTCTTCACAATGCAAGGTCGATACGTAAAGAGAAACTGGGGTTGGGACTGCCACGGACTACCAGTAGAAAATATCGCAGAGAAAGACCTAAAGATAAACTCCAAGGATGAAATCGAAAAAATGGGTGTCGGAAAATTCAACGACTACTGCCGAAGCAAAGTAATGACATATGCAAACGATTGGGAAAAATACATTAACAGAATTGGACGATGGGTCGATTTCAAAGGCGGCTACAAGACAATGGACACCAATTACATCGAATCAGTCTGGTGGGCATTCAAACAACTCTACGACAAGGGATATCTATACGAAGGTGAAAAAATTCTAATGTATTGTCCTCGATGTTCCACTCCATTGGCAAAATCAGAAATCTCAATGGATAATTCTTACAAAATCGTAAAAGACATAACAATAACTGTAAAATTCAAAATGGTCGACGAAGATGCATACGCAATTGCATGGACAACAACCCCATGGACACTGCCATCAAACCTTGCACTAACAGTAAATCCAAAATTAATTTACGCCTATGTAAAAGATAACGACGACGGCAACACATACATTATGGCAAAAGATTTGATAAGCAAATTCTACAAATCCGAAGACGAATACACAATCTCCAAAGAAGTGAAGGGGAAGGAGCTAGAAGGTAAAAAATACGAACCACTATTCCCATACTTCAAAGACAATGAAAACTCGTTCCAATTCTTAACAGCAGATTTCGTAACAGCCGAGGACGGAACTGGAATCGTTCATACAGCACCCGCATTTGGAGAAGAGGATAATGCAGTCTGTAGAAAATATAAAATCCCAATGGTCCAACCAGTAGATGAAAACGGAAAATTCACCAACGAAGTAAACGAATATAAAGGACAATTTATCCACGACACAAACGAACAAATTGTAATCGACCTAAAGAAAGATGGAAAAGCAATCATGTCAAGAAAGATGGAGCACGAATATCCATTCTGCTACCGATGTGATACAAAACTAATGTACAGAGCATTACCAGCATGGTTTGTAGATATCCAGAAAGTCAAGAAAAGATTAATGGAATTAAATCTCGACATAAATTGGATCCCAGAATATTTAAAAGAAGGTCGAATGCAACACAATATATCGACGGCACCAGACTGGAACATCACACGAAACAGATACTGGGCAACTGCAATTCCAATTTGGAAATCAAAATCTGGAAAGATAAAAGTCATCGGGTCAATTGAGGAATTAGAAAAATTATCAGATAAAAAAATAACAGACTTACATAAAGATAGTCTTGACCCAATAAAACTAGAAATAGATGGGGAAGAATACACTCGAATTCCCGAAGTCCTAGACTGCTGGTTCGAATCAGGATCAATGCCCTTTGCACAATTCCATTACCCATTTGAAAACAAAGAAGTATTCGAAAAAAGTCTTCCCTCTCAATTCGTCGTCGAATACATCGGACAAACAAGAGCATGGTTCTATTACATGATGTCATTGTCCGCAATTCTATTCGACAAGATACCTTTCGAAAACGTCCTAACAACTGGAACAATCCTGGCAGAAGATGGACAAAAAATGTCGAAATCGAAAAAGAACTACCCAGACCCACTAGAAGTTGTGGACAAATACGGAGCAGACACACTAAGATTCTACATTATGTCTTCGCCATTCGCAATCGCCGACAATGGAAACTTCTCAGAGAAAGGACTAATTGAAACCTACAAGAAAGTAACCGTACTCCTATACAACGTAGCCAACTTCTACAAAGAATACCAGCAAAAGGGTGATGAAGATTATAAGAAATCAAAAAACATAATGGACAAATGGATCGTGTCTCTAACTGAAGAGCTAAATGAAACTGTGCAGAAACACCTTGAAGAGTATAATACAATAAAGGCATGCGCAGAAGTCAAAAAATATATTGAAGATCTATCAACATGGTATGTTAGAAATTCGCGAGACAGATTTAGCGATAATGATGAAAACGCAAGAAAAACCCTAAGGTATGTTTTAGAAAAATTAACAAAGATTCTTGCCCCATTAATCCCATTCACTACAGAAAAAATATTCCAAGATATGAACGGCAAAGACAAGTCGGTCCACTTAGAAGATTATCCTAAGGCGAACATGAAATTAGTAAACAAAGAATTGGAAAAGGAAATGCAAACAACTAGGGATATCGTTTCGACAGCTTTGAAAGAACGGGATAAAGCACATATTGGTATTAAATGGCCACTAGCTAAAGCAATCATAAAATCTGAGATAAAACCAAGCGAAGAACTCAACAAAGTGATCAGAGAGGAGCTTAACATCAAGGAACTAACTTACACAAAGGGCAAAGAACTGGAAGTTGAACTTGATACAAACATGACCCCAGAGCTAGAAGCAGAGGGATTTGCGAGGGAAATATCGAGAAAGGTCCAAGCGGCAAGAAAAAACGCCGGACTTGTCAAATCAGACGAAATAGAACTAGAAATCTCATCAGAATTCAACGAAAAATTGGAATCTCAGCTAAGCTTCATAGGCGAAAGAGTCGGCGCAAAGAGCATATCTCTAGAAAAATCGGACAAAAAGTTTAATCACTCTGAAGAGGGTAAAATTAAGGGCAAAACATTCTCTATCCAGCTAAATAAAATTTAACACCGTCGATAAAATCCGGATTTGCTACTCAATACCCAGACGAAATGAAGAAACATTTAAATACTACTTCTCATTAAGACAACTATGATAGTTAAAGAGGAATTTTTAAGTAGGCTAAGAAAAATCTTCGACCTAAACCTATACGAGGTTAAAGTCTGGACGGCTCTTTTATCTAGAGGGACTTCTACAGCCGGCGAATTATCATCTATCTCCGACGTACCACGTTCTCGAACATACGACATCTTAGAATCCCTAGAAAAGAAAGGATTCATTGTAATGAAACTCGGAAAACCAATCAAATTCGTTGCTCTAAAGCCAGAGGAAGTAATTGAGAGAGTAAAAAGGAATTTGGTAGTTCTAGCAAGTGAAAAATCAAAGAGATTAGAAAAATTAAAAGGTGATGATGTTCTTGAAGAATTATCAAGCTTATTTTCTGACGGAATCAAATACGTTGAGCCAACAGATCTATCTGGCGCACTAAAGGGCCGACAAAATATATACAACCACTTAGACATGTTAGTAAGAGACGCACAAACAACAATTACATTAGTAACAACTGCTGATGGACTAAGTAGAAAATTAGAAGTTCTTTTACCTTCTCTTGAAAAAGCTAAGAAGAGAGGCGTTAAGATTAGAATTGCGGCACCAATAACTGCAGCAAACAAACAAATTGCAAAAGATTTTGCTAAGGTAGCAGATGTAAGAGATGTAGCTGACCTTCAAGCTAGATTCATGGTAATTGATAGTGAACAATTAATGTTTATGCTTCTAAACGATGAAGAAGTTCACCCAACTTATGACGTTGGTGTTTGGTTAAACACAGAATTTTTCGCACAGGCTCTGGAAAATTTATTTGAAATCGCTTGGAAAGGTTTCAAACCAGTTAAGTAATTCTTAAAAAAATATTATAAAAAATTTATTTTGTACTTGTAGCAATAGCAAATACATTCTTAATAGCTACAACAATTGTTGCAGGAACAAATATTATCAACAATGACTCAAGCATTCTATCTAAAAGAGGAAAGATTCCAATTGAGTTCTGTCCAAATGCACTAGCAATAATTAAAGAAATACCTGATAAAAGAAATGCTCTAACCTCGTCATCTCTCACATTAAGCAAACCCACAATTATACCAATTATAACCAAAGATGAAACAACCTCTGGAGTCATACGTCCAATAAAAGCAAAAACGATTGCAAGAACAACTCCCAATAAAAAAGCCCACTTTCCAGCATTAAATTTCTTTATCACTTTTTTACTAACCATAATAAATAATGAATTAACTCCTTTATTAATATTCCTACATCTCTTCAATCGTCTCTATCCCTAACAAACCAAGAGATTTCTTCAAAGTAATCCTAAACGCGTCGACCAACTTTAACCTAAACCCTTCCTCATCGCTTCCCAAAACAGGACATGCGTGATAAAATTCATTAAACATCTGCGCCAATTCAAAGCTATAATTCGCAATCAGGTTCGGCGCCAAATTATTATATGCCCTTTCGACTATATCCTCAAAAGAATCAATCTTTTTCAACAACTTAATTTCCTGATCTTTTAAATCAATAATCTTTACAGCTTTCTTGCTCTTCACTTTTCGAACAATCGAACTAGCTCTAGCATAACTATACAATAAATAAGGGCCAGTGTCGCCCTCAAAGCTCAAAGCCTCTTCCGGATTAAACACAATTCCCTTACGAATATCTACCTTCAACAAAGCATATTTAATTGCAGCCAAAGAAATTTTCAAAGCTCTATCGTCCAATTCTTTATTACCCAATTTTTCAGTAACCCTTTTAACAATTCCCTTCTTGGCAATAGCGGTTGTCTCATCAATTAAATCGTCAGCAGAAACCGCAGTTCCCTCTCGAGACTTCATCTTTCCCGTCGGCAAACTAACCATCCCATAACTCAAATGCTGCCAATCTTTTTTCAGCCCCAACTTGTTTAAGATATTAAACAAAACATTGAAATGATATTCCTGATCACAACCAACAACATAATAAGAACTATCCAACTTAAAATCCTTAATCTTCTGTTCGGCCAAATACAAATCCTGAGTAATATAAACTGATGTTCCATCATTTCGAAGAAGCACCTTCTCCCCTAAGTTATCATCTTCTAAATTAATTATGACTGCTCCATCATCTCTCTTTTCAAACAAGCCTTTCTTTAAGCCACCATCGACAATACTCTTACCTTCTGTATAAATCTCACTCTCAAAATAAGACTTATCAATCTTGGATAAACCAAACTTATCAAAAGTTTCTTGCATTCCCGCATACGCCCAATCATTCAACTTCTTCCATAAAACTATGGTTTCCTTATCGCCTTTCTCCCAAAGACGCAACTTCTCCTTAGCATCTTCTTCCAGCTCAGGTTTCTTGGCGGACTCCTTACTAAACTTAACATATAAATCTCCAACGAATTTATCTCCCTTAACACCCTCATCCTTAGGATTTTTTCCCTTTGCAAACTTCTCATAACCAATCATAGACTTGCTAATTAAAATTCCCCTGTCGTTAAACAAATTCAGATGAAAAGTCTCGTTCCCGGCATTCTTAACTAGCTTCGTAATACTCTCACCAATCGCCATATTCCTCAAATGTCCAACATGAAGCGCCTTATTGGTGTTAGGGCTCGGATATTCAATTCCAATCCTCTTCTTACCTAACTTTAATTCTCCAAATCCCTTCTTCACAACCTTCTTTAGAACTCCATCTGCTAAAATTTTCTTATCAATAAAAAAATTCACATACGGTCCCTTAAAATCAACATTAGAAATATCCTTCGGTAACTTCTTCCTTAACTTCTCAGCCAAATCCTCGGCGATAACCATCGGATTTTTTTTCAAACTCTTAGCTAAGCCAAAACAAGGAAACGCAAAATCTCCCATATCATCCTTCGGCGGAACCTCGAGTAAATTTTCAATTTCAGACACAGGCAGCTTTACTTCTTTCGCAATCAAATCAACAACGATATTCTTCATAAAATAAAATAGGTTTCACAATTTATTAAGCTTTGGACTTAAACAAATTCTTAGTCATAACCTTCATAAAATTGAAATGCATAATTAAATGCAAAACCATCAAAACCGTCATCACTAACCCGAAAATATTATGCCATGGCTGCCAATCAGACTTATGGGTTCCCATAAAAGTAACAGATCTACCAACCCCTGGTTGCCCAGAAGTAAAAGCGAAAAATAAAACTAATCCACTAATCGCAACCACAATTAAACAAATAACCAATAAAACATCAATCCAATAATTCAATTCGGCCCTCTTCATAAAATAATAAACGAATCACATTATTTAAAACTTTAGAAAACGGCCCACTTCTTCTTCGCTTTCTGTTCCCTATCCAAAACCGAACCCTTCTTGTTAATCCTAGGCCGGCCACTCTCTTTATCTTTCCTTAAAGTAATATCTAACTCTTCCAATAAGGTACTAACACCTTTCTCAAAATCAACTACCCCAGAAGCCTCGCCCTTAATACCAGCAACTCCAGAAAAATTAATAACCGAATCAGCCAAATATGAAACCAACAGCAAATCATGATCAACCACAAAGGCAGTCTTTTCTTTTTCCGTCATAATATCCTTAATCGCCTTAGCAACCGAAATTCTTTCTTCAACATCCAAGTAAGCAGACGGTTCATCAATCAAATAAATATCAGCATCCTTCGCCAAACATCGAGCAACACTAAACCTCTGCAGCTCTCCACCAGATAACTCACAAATTTTCTTAGATTCTAAAACTCCAACATTAAACATAGACTTCAACTTCTTATTTATCTTTTCCTTGAAACAAATATCTCGAACCACTGAATCATCCTCGGTAAACAAATACTGCGGCTTATATGAAATATCTAAATCCAAATCAAGTTTCCCCTTAGACGTTTCCAACTCCCCAGCCAAAGCCCGAACAAAAGTCGTCTTACCAGTTCCATTCTTCCCCAAAATACCAATCACATGATTCTGATGAATCTCACCCTTGTCAACTTTCAACTTAAATCCAGATTCAAACTCCAAACCAAAAGCCGGCCACTCACCAATCTTGAAACCGCTCATAGCAGGATTCTTACTAAAATTAAAATTCAATTCTTTATCCCGAATCCGAATATTCTCTTCTTTTAAGAAGCCATGCAAATAAGCATTAACTCCTTCCTTCGAAGTCTTCAATCCAGACACAGCACCAAACGCACCCTGCCCTCCGAAAAAGATATTCAAATAATCAGTCAAATAATCCAAAATAAGTAAATCATGCTCTACAACGATCAAGGTCTTGTTCTTAGAAATCTCTTTCATAAAATCCGAAACTCGAAGTCTTTCCCCGATATCCAAAAATGCCAAAGGCTCATCAAAGAAATAAATATCCGCGTCACCCAAACTCGCAGCCAAAATCGCAACTCTCTGCAATTCTCCACCAGATAGCTTATTCATATTATTACCAAGAACCTGTGAGATACCCAGTCTCTCGGCCAATTTTTTTATTTCGGCCTCACTACCTCTTTTAGACAATAACTCCATCACTGGGACATCAATCGCCAACTGCGACAAATTCTGCGGCTTATATGAAACAACTTTTTTATCCAATCCCTCCAAATAACGAAGAATCTCATTTCCCTTAAAAAATTCCTTTATGTCTGCATCTGTGGCATCTTTACCTAAATTAATTTTTTCAGTTCCAGCCAATAACTTCACAGCAGTCGATTTACCGATTCCATTTCTCCCAAGCAAACCAAGAACAGAACCATCTTTTGGAGTTGGCAAACCATACAAAGCAAATCCATTCTCACCATATCTATGAACCATATCATCCTCGCTCACCGACGGCAAATTAATAATATCAATCGCACCAAAAGGACATCTCTTCACACAAATCGCGCAACCAACACAGGTGCTCTCATCAATCACAGCTTTACCAGATGAAGACAATGCTGTAGTGCTCGCGTTAGAAGTCGTACCAGATGCACCACCAATGGTCACACAGCTATCCGCTTCCTTTTTCTCAACGGGACAATATTTCTTACACTCATGACCACAAACGGTCGGCTTACATTTTTCCTTATGAATAATTGCTAATTTCATAGAATACCAAGAAAAAATCATATTTTAAGTTTAACTAATAAACTTTTTTCTCTTCAACCCATAAATAAGAACCATCTCTTCATTCATTAACATGCTTCTTTAATTTAACCGCCTCTTTTTTTTGCGCATCAAGCTTCTTCAACATATCCCCTACAACCTTTCTTTCTTCGGCGATAACACTCTTCTTTACCTTCCTTACAGCCATCTCTGCCTTCTTAATTTCCAACTTCTTTTCCTTAATCGGCCTTTTTTCGCTAACTATCTCCTCAATCTTTTCAGACTCCTTCATCCTCTTAATACGCTTAAAGACAAAACTCAAAAACAACCTAATTACATTTAATACTATAATCAACACAACAAATATAATTAATATAGGTATGAAAGTAATAATACTACAGGACAACTCAGAGTAAACACGTAAAATAAAAACGTATGCAATAAGATTCAGAGTCAAAGGCGAACTTACATACTTCGCAATCTTCTCCGGGAAGAAATGTTCGAAATTCAGGAACAAAATTATAATCCCTATCAATAAAACCACAAAAGAAATAATAGTTTTATCAACATAATTAATTAAATTTATCAATCCCTCTCCGTTTAAACCATAAATATATCTAAACAAAATCATAGATACAAACAATAGAACAAGTGAATTCGCGACGTAAGTATTCCACCCCGGTCTTTCTTCTTTATATCTCTCAAAATAAATCAGCATGATAACCGTCGCTATAAACAAGGGAATAGTAATCCACAAAAGTTCTGGGGTCAAGGCTAAACCAAACAAATACAAAATATTATTATAAATTTCGGAAATCATTTTTTAACCCTCTTATCACCCTCAACAAGCTAAACAATATTATATGTCAACTACCCCGGACTAAAGTCCGGAGCGTGACCAATACTAAATCTTGAAATTAACACCAATGTTTTGATTGACCTTCCAAGATGTAGTGCTTAACAGCATCTGAAGTTGTTTCCCCAATGCTTCTTGCAAAGTAACCTCCACTCCAAAACTTATCTCCCCACAAATCACACTTGAACAAATCCCAATGATTTTTTCTCATCATTCTTGACGAGAAACCTTTGAGAAATTGTACAATTTGACAAGGTGCATAATTCTTGCAATTACTCACAAAAATGTGAACATGGTCAGGCCCAAATTCAATTGCTACCAAATTTAGTTTTAGTTCTTTTATCTTTGCTACAAGATATGCCTTTGTCAATTTTCTTACTCTCCCATTAGCAAAGGCGTCTTTTCTATACGCTGTAGTTAGCTGTAAGTGATAATTGAACTCACCTACCGCGTGGCTGTAACTTATTTTTTCCATTTTGTTTCTCCACAGCATCCGCTTACGCGAATGCAAAATTTTATTAAGGTTTAGACAGTTGTAACTACAATGATTCTTTCAAAAGAGTAGGGTCAACCCCCTACTTCTTTGAAGTATTTCTAGAATAAATAATTTTCGGAAGGGTTTTGCCGACAAGATAGCAGAAATTCTCCCCTGACTTAACTCAGGAGTTTTCTTTCAGCGGGCAAAACCATAAATATAATATATCTTAGATAAGTTAATAGAGGTTTGAAATGAAAAAACAAAAGAGAAATTATTCGATTGTCGGGATTATTTTGATATTGATTATTGTTGGGGGAGTTATTTCTTTTAATTCTCAAAAAGAACAAGAAACGATTAAGATTGGTGCATTGTACCCTTTAACCGGAGGTTTGGCAGAATTTGGAGAGGCAGCACAACATGCTACTGAATTAGCAATAGAAGATATAAATAATAATGGTGGGATAAACGGAAATAAGTTGGTGGTTGAATACCAAGATCATCAATGTGATTCTCAAACTGCAAAAACTATCTTCGAACAAATGAATAAAATTCAAGGGATCAATGTCTTTTCTTCTGCTGCATGTAGTGGAACAGTTTTAACTGTTGGTCCTTTATTAGGGGATGCGAATTCTGTATGGATTGGGACCATTGTTACAAATCCGAGTATAACTGGGGTTTCTCCAAATTTATTTAGAAATTGGGCCGCAGACAATAAACAGGCAGTTTTATTTTCAGATAAAATAAAAGAAATTGGTTGTACTAAACTAGGTATTATTAATGAAGAAACAGATTATGCAAGGGGTCTTAGGATATCATTAGAACAGGATTTAAAGGAAACAGACATTCAGATTAGTGGTGAATCTTTCGTTCCTTCTGCCACTGACGTAAGAACCCAAATTACAAAATTACAAAATTTTGAGCCTGATTGTTTATTTATTAGTCCTCAAACTGTTACTGCTGGAGATAAAGTATTAAAACAAATGACTGAGATGGGATTCAACCCTGAAACAATATTTGTC
>Ga0208279_1000332_pt1 | contig 40627 bp, 33 predicted proteins | sample AntAceMetag02UKM_FD_184766 | JGI IMG/M metagenome (GOLD analysis project Ga0208279, IMG submission 184766) | Saline lake microbial communities from Ace Lake, Antarctica - Antarctic Ace Lake Metagenome 02UKM (SPAdes) (version 2) | ecosystem: Environmental > Aquatic > Non-marine Saline and... | reverse complement strand
CCCCTCCCCACTCCAATGCTCCCAGTCCCCGTCTCGGGGGCGGCCCATGCAAGGTAGTGCTTGACACATGATAGTGTCATGGTTTGGAGGGGTGGATGGCAGAATGAGGAGCGTGTTATGACCGGTGAGCAAGAGGTTGTCAGCGAAACATGGCGCGAAGTCGGCGATCAATTCCGGGCGCTGGGCGAGAGCCTGGCCACCGCCTTCCACACCGCCTGGGAGAGCGAGGAGAATCGCCAACACGTGCAAGATATGCGAGATGGCCTGGAAGCGATGGCCAGCGAAATCCACCAGGCGACCCAGGAAGCCAGTACCACGCCGGAAGCGCAGAGGATGTGTGGTGAGGTGGAGAAGGCGGCTGAATCGGCTCGCGCAGCGGGCGAACAGGCCTGGCAAGAGGCGCAGCCCCATCTGCTCTCCGCCCTACGCCGGGTCAACGCTGAGTTGCAGAAGATGGTGAGCCGCATGGAGCAGTAGGTCGGATTTGCTATCCGACCCTGTGGCGGTTAGCAAAACCGCCCTACGCTGCCCTTGCCCCAAGATATTGAGAAGATACCTCGTTTCCCTGCTCTCCTGCTACGGTATCTCCAATACCACCACATCGTTGGGCAGCGCTGGCACGACCTCCAGATCGCCCTTGTACACCTCCACTGTGCCGACGACGCGCACGCGGCTGCCCTCCGTGCCCAGCGCGGCGTTATTGGCGATGCGGTCGAGGACTGTACGCCAGACAAAGACGAGTACCTCGCCAGTGCCGTCGTTGAGGAACACCTTCACCGCGCTGGACAGCCCCTCCACGCGGACGACCTCCCCCTCGATCATCACCCGCTGGCCCGCGTCGGCGTCTGTGAGAGAGCCGGTCTCTCGCGGGGTGGCCCAGGTGGCTGCACCCTCTATGGCTTTCACGTCTTCCCCGGTATATGGCTGGATCTGCAACTCCCCCTCGTACTGGCCGACTTCACCCGTAGCGCGCACCTTCGCACCCAGGTTGATCTCCGGTGCGTCCCAGCAGTCGTCGTAGACGCTGTGCCACATCAGGAGCACGATCTGACCCGTGCCGTCGTCCAGCGTGAACCTGAAGCCGGCCGAGAAACTTGCCGTGCCGACGACCGTGCCCTCCACCGTCACCGCCTCACCGGTGCGGCCGGCGGCGATGGACCCGATGGGCATCAGGGTCACCGCAGGCGTTGGGGTCGCAGCCAGCGTGGGGGTGAGTGTCGGCGCGGGTGTGTTGGCTGACGTGGGGGTGAGTGTCGGCGCGGGTGTGTTGGCTGACGTGGGGGTGGGTTCAGGCGTGTGAGTGTCGGCGGTGGCGGCGACGAGCACCTGCACGTCCTGGGACAGTTCGGGCACCACTTCCAGTTCACCCCGGTACTGAGAGATCTCCCCCTGCACCTGCACCTCCGCGCCGATCTCTGGCTCCGCCGTATTGCGCATCCCGTCGTAGACTGACTGCCACAGGAGCAAGATGATCGCGCCGGTGTTGTCGTCCAACGTGATCCTGACGCCGGAGGAGAAGGGGTCCACCTCGGTGACGGTGCCGCGCACGACGACCAGTTGGCCCACGTTGGCCGCTGTCAGTTCGCCGATCTGTCTCTCGCTGGCGATGTCCACCGGTTGGCTGAGCGGCACGATGTCGGCGACGGAGGCGGGTACGAGTTGGAGCGTGTCGCCGTACAGCGAGACGGTCGCCACGACCTCGACAGACTGGCCCGTGGTCAAGGCTTCGCCGTGAGCCGCTTCGCCCTGAGCGCTCAGCGCCGAAGGGCTCAGCCGAACGGTGGGGGTGACACTGCCGAGTGCGATCAGGTCGTCAGTCACAACGATGGGGATGGAGCCGGTGGAGTCGCGGACGGTGATCAGCGTCAGCCCCTGGTAGAGCTCGTAGATGCTGCGCACCTGGCCGCGCACTCGCACGCGCAGGTATTGGTCCCCCGGTACGATGGTGCCGATGTCGCGGTCCACCGGTTCGGCGCGGGTGATTTTGAGTTGCTCGGGTACGTTTATGGTGAGCGACAGAAACTCCTCGCGTATGCGCAGAGTGCCGGCCACCTCGACCTGGTCGCCCAGCGCGGGTATGCGGCCCTGCTCAATGATCTGCTGCGTCTCCGCCCGGTAGGCCGAGACGTATATCTCCCCCGTGTCGTCCTCGATCCAGAGGCTGAGATAGCCGCTTTCGGGATCGTAGGAGGGGGCGCGGGTGCAGTATCCCTGGATGCGCACGTAGGCCATGTTCATCGTCGCGCCGGCCTGGCCGATCTGAATCAGGGGCACCTCGGCGCGGGTGGCGGCGAACCAGAGGGCGGCGAGTCCCACGGTGGCGAGCAGGACGGCGGTAATCTTGACGATGCGGATGGGAATCCGCCCGGTCAGGCGGGCACCACAGTAGGGACAGGCCTCGTGCGGCCCGACGTACCGTCCGCAACTGGGGCAATGACTCATCGTGGGTCTCCTCGGCACGGTTGGCGGTGAGCGAATAGATGGGGGTAATGTACTCCAATTCAGTGAGTTTGTCCAATCGCGGCGGTTTGACGCCGCTGTCTGGCGACGCCAAAACCCCGGCGCTGGCAGGGCCTGCATCCCTATCTGCTGTGCGCCATCTCAGGCCCGCTGACGGTCGCGCAGTTCATCCTGGCCTTCTTGCTTCGCCGACCGGGCTCCCAAGCGCTCGAGTGGGCCGGATGGATCTGCCTATGGACATCGGGCTGGCTGCCCATCATCACGTTCCGCAGGAAGGGCGGTGTGCCCAATGATGCCCTGTGAGGCTAACCAAGTGGTGCGGCAGAAGCGGGCAGTCAAGCTCGGAAACGACGTCTAATCGTCCAGGGGATACTGACGACATAAGCCCCGCGCCGCAGAGGGACCGGAGCAGGCAGTGAGTGATTTGACAGGTCCGGTAAACGCTGGTACACTATTTGAGCCTGGGCCGCTTCTGGCACAATCGCTGTTTTGGGAGCAAAACTCCAAAGTACCAGCGTCAACAGTCATCAGCATTGATGTCCATCGGTCTGGGCGAAGATGTCATAAGGGCAGTCACGAATGACATACATTGAAGCCCTTCGCACCGTGCTCGACAGGCTGAGCAACACGCCTTGCGGAAGAAATAGGAGGAAGCATGGGAAAAATAGCGCTAGATCTCAGTGGCACCGTGACCCTCGTGGTCACAGACGGAAGAAGCAAATACCGGATCACCGCCAGTGACATACAAGTCGAACGGATAGTCGAGGAGTTGGCGACAGAGAAGCCACCGCAATTCGGGCAGTGCTCGGATCCGTGGAGAAACCAGCGATATTCGCCGGATGGCACACTCACGTTCTGCCAGGCGGGGTGTCTTGTCACCGCGCTGGCCTCGCTGGCCATGTGGGCAGGGTATGACACCAACCCCAGGCGCTTCGCTCAGAAGATTGGCCAAGAGGGCGCATTCGTCGGTGACCTGCTCGGCCACCCATCCCGAGTTACCAGGGCGTGCGAGCGGCTCGTGTGGCATAAGGACAGGGTGTTCTGGTCGCCGATGTACAATCGCAATGAGACCTCTTTCATTGACTGGCGAAGCCGGGCGGTTGACCTGGGGTTGCTGAAGACACTTCTTGAACGGCAGCCGGTCGTCGTTGAGGTTGACTTCAAGCCACAAACGCCGCGGGTGGACCAACACTTCGTGCTGGCTATTGACTACAAACCCGACCCGGCTGACGGAATCGAGGATGACTTGCTGGTCATGGACCCCTGGACCGGGTCATACACCAGCGTGCTCACGTACTTCAACCCGATCTGGCTCCACGAGACAGCGCTGAGAGAGGGTAGAAGCACCAAAGTGGCGCGCACAGTGATGGGAGCCAGGATGTGGGATGTAGCACACGACTAAGGTGTGCACCTTTCACAAAAGACAGGAGGAAATATGGCAAGCGACATAACACTAGACCTCAGTGGCAGTGTGACCCTCGTAGTCACAGATGGGACAAACGAATACCAGATCACCGCCAATGACATACAAGTCGAGCAATTGGAGAAACAGCCCCCCCGCCTGCCGTGGGACAGGGACATCCGGGCAGAATTGCCGCTTAACGATCAGTGTCCCGGTCTACTGAGTAACGGATGGTGGAAGCGCGGGCTGGACCAGATCGACGGCTTGACGTTCCACCACACACTGTCCAACAGCCCACACGCCACCGCAGGCTACTACATCCAGAAAGGTAGCGGCCGGCCGAGCATCCCGTACACAATCTGGGTCACGCAGACAGGCGAGGTATTGTGGTGCCTGGACCTGGAGGAGGGATGTTGGCACGACCACACAGGACACAAGAACACACACCTGTCCGTCGGTCTCGCCGGGTCATTGCATATTCACAGACCGCCGGACGCACAACTGGACGCGGCCACCAGAGTCGCAGCCTGGGCCATCCAGTCAGACATGTTGCCCGGCATCACCCGCATTGACCAGATAGCCGGACACAGGGACTATGCACAGACGATTTGCCCCGGTTGGGCGTCGGAGCAGAGCGGCCATTGGAAACCGTTGCTCTACAGCAGAATAGAGGAATCGCTGGCGCTCTAGAAGGTCGGACGGACAGACGCGAGGGTCAGGTATCTTCTCAAAACTTCGGGGAAAGAAACCGGGTTTTTTCTGAAAAACCCGGTTTCTCATCTGTCAAACCCCAGTTTATTGAGAAAATACTGGGTCAGGCTGGGGGATGAGGATTCGAACCTCAACTGACGGGTTCAGAGCCCGCTGTCCTACCATTAGACGATCCCCCAGAGTGCTGCTCATTTTACCACAGACCACTCTGCCTGGCAAGCATCCTACACCAACGTTGCCAGGGCCGCTTCCGCCGCATCCAACCGGGCTAGCACCTGCTCCCGTCCCATGATCGCCAACGACCCGAACAACGGCGGCGCAACCTTCTGCCCCGTCACCGCCCAGCGCACGATGCCGAACAGTTGCCCAGCCTTGAGGCCCAGTTCCCCCGCCAACGCTCGCATCGGCGTCTCCATGACCTCCGGTTCAAAAGGCTCCACCACCGCCAGCAAACCCCGCGCCCGCTGTAACGCCACCAGGCTCTCCCGCGGTGCCATCTTCTTACCTTCCAGTTTCTCCGCCGGAGGAGTCTCGACCTCCTCAAACAAAAACGCCGTCCACTCAACGACATCCTCCAGTCGTTTCAGCCGCTCCTGCACCAGCGGCACGATGCGCCGCAGCGCCTCCCGCTCCTCCTCCGAGCACGGGTCTGGGACCAGGCCGGCTTTCTGCCAGAAGGGCAACAGCCGTTCCAGCAACTCTTTCCCCGACAAATTGCGGATATAGACGCCGTCCATCCAGTCCAGTTTTTTGTAGGAGAAAACCGCCGGCGCTTTGTTGACCCGGAACAAGTCAAACCGCTCGATCAATTCATCGCGGCTAAAGATTTCTTGCTCCTCTCCCTCTCCCGGCGCCCAACCCAGAAGCGCCAGAAAGTTGAGCAGCGCATCTGGCAGGTATCCCTGTTTGCGAAATTCGGTGATAGAGGTCGCTCCGTGCCGCTTGGAGAGTTTCTTGCCATCAGGGCCATTGACCAGTGGCACGTGACAATAGACAGGCGCTTCCCATCCTAGTGCCTGGTAGATCAGGACGCGCTTGGGGGTACTGGAGATCCAGTCATCGGCGCGGATGATGTGAGTGATCTCCATAGCGTGATCGTCCACCACCACCGCCAGGTGGTACGTGGGGAAACCGTCCGACTTGAGAAGGATTTGATCGTCTATCCCGACATTTTCAAAAACCACGTCCCCTTTGATGGCATCGTGGACGACCGTCTGGCCCATCAGCGGCACCTTGAGCCGGACGACGTGGGGTTCATCGGGGGAGATGTCGCCCGGCGCAAGATCACGGCAATGGCGGTCGTACATCACCATCTGCTTGCGTGCGCGCTGCTCCTGACGCACCTGCTCCAGACGCTCCGGCGTACAGTTGCAGCGATAGGCCCAGCCCCGCTCGATCAATCCCTCCGCCACTTCCTTATACAGCGCCGGCCGCTGCGACTGGATGTACGGCCCATACGGCCCGCCGACGGCGTACCTTTCGGCGTTCTCCACGCCCGAACGTTGCAACTCCTCCAGCCCTGGCCCCTCGTCCCAATCCAGCCCCAGCCAGCGCAACCCCTCCATAATAGCCGGGATTGTCTCCAGCTGGTACCGCGTCCGGTCGGTGTCCTCAATGCGCAGGATGAACTGACCACCCATCTTGCGGGCAAAGAGCCAATTGAATACCACTGTCCGCACGTTGCCGATGTGCGGCTCGCCGGTGGGACTAGGCGCAAAACGAACGCGAACTGTCATTTCTCTACTCCCTACTCCCTACTCCCTACTCCCTACTTCTTACCCCGCGCTTTCTCAATCTTGGCCCACGAATCACGTAGCGACACTGTCCGATTGAACACGAGCGCCCCGTCGGATGAATCGGGATCGACGCAGAAATAGCCCTGTCTCTCGAACTGGTAGCGACTGCCCGGCGCTGCGCCCGCCAGGCCAGGTTCAACACGGCACTCAGTCAACGTCTCCAACGAGTCCGGATTCAGATTTGATTTGAAATCCGCACCCTCTTCCACGTCATCTGGGTTTTCCTTCACGAAGAGACGATCGTACAAGCGCACTTCGGCCCTGAGGGCGTGGGCCGCCGAAACCCAGTGCAACGTCCCTTTGACTTTGCGGCCATCGGGAGACGCGCCGCCTCGCGTCGCTGGATCATACGTACAGTGCAGTTCAACCACTTCGCCCGTCTGTTCATCCTTGACCACCCCCACGCAGGTGACAAAATAGGCGTATCGCAGCCGCACCTCGCGACCGGGGGCCAGACGGAAGAACTTCCTCGGTGGGGCCTCACGAAAATCCCCCCGTTCGATGTACAGCACGCGGGAAAAAGGAACCTTGCGCGTTCCCATGCTGGGGTCTTTCGGATGGTTCAGGGCCTCCATCTCTTCCACCTGGCCCTCCGGATAATTATCAATGACCACCCGAAGCGGACGCAACACCCCCATCACACGCGGAGCACGCCGGTTCAAATCCTCGCGGATGCAGTACTCAAGCATTGCCACATCAACCACGCTATTTCGCTTGGCCACCCCGATGAGATCACAGAAGTTTCGGATCGCCTCAGGCGTGTAGCCGCGTCTCCGCAATCCCGATATGGTAGGCACACGGGGATCATCCCATCCGGTGACATGTCCTTGTTCTACCAACTGCAGCAGTTTTCGCTTACTCATCACGGTGTAGTTGAGATTGAGACGGGCGAACTCGATCTGCTGGGGATGATAGACGTTCAACTCATCAAGAAACCAGTCATACAAGGCACGATTATTCTCAAACTCCAGCGTACAAATGGAATGTGTGATCCCTTCGATGGAGTCTGAAAGACAGTGGGTAAAATCATACATCGGATAAATGCACCACTTATCACCCGTCCTGTGATGCGTTGCCCGCAGAATGCGGTATATGACCGGATCTCGCATAAGCACATTGGGATGTGCCATATCAATTTTCGCTCGCAGTATGCGGGAACCGTCCTCGAACTCGCCGGCCCGCATGCGCTGGAACAAGTCCAGGTTCTCCTCGACCGAACGCGCACGATACGGGCTGTCCCTGCCAGGCTCGATCAGGGTACCACGGTACTCCTTGATTTCCTCTGGGGTCAAGTCACAAACGTATGCCTTGCCCTTTTTGATCAACTGCACGGCGTACTCATAGAGCGGCTCAAAATAGTCCGAGGCGTAGTATAGCCGATCATCCCAGTCGAATCCGAGCCATCGAACGTCTGCCTGGATCGATTCGACATATTCAGCCTCCTCTTTAATTGGATTGGTATCGTCGAATCGCAAGTTATAAAGGCCCCCGTATTCGGCAGCGATACCGAAATTGAGGCAGATGGATTTGGCATGTCCGATATGCAGATAGCCGTTCGGCTCCGGTGGAAATCGCGTGTGAACCCGACCGCCGTACTTACCCGTGCTTAAGTCTTCCACGATGATATTCCGAATAAAGTTGGAGGTGGGGACAGAATCGGATGTGGTCATGTTTACATCTCCCTTCTCTGTTTTTCCCTCTGCTACTATATTTGTCATGCCGTTTTCTCCTCGATTTCTGGTGCTACGGTGGGGCTGGTGGCTACACCCGGCAAAGTGAAACTAAAGACACTCCCCTGGCCCACCTCACTCTCTGCCCACACCTGCCCGCCGAGTCTCTCCACGATACGCTGCACGATAGACAGTCCCAGCCCGTGCCCTTTAGCACGACCCCGGTCGAGTTTTGTAAATGGAGTGAACAACTGGACATGATCTTCCGATGGGATACCAGAGCCGTTGTCACGCACCCAGAAACGCACCATACCGTCCGCTTGCACCGTCGCGCCCAATTCCACGCGCGGCGGTCGGCCGCCGTACTTGATGGCATTGGAGAGATAATTGACCCACACCCCTTCGACCCACAGGCCGTAGCCCAGCGCTACCGGCCAGGTCTCGGGCAAGATGATCTCGGCCTGGTATTCTTCGATCTCATGAGCCAGCCGCTGCTGGGCTTCGGCCACGATGCTCTCCATGTCCAGGGGCCTCATCTTCACTTCCACCTCGCGCGCTTCTGCCAGCAGGAGTAACCCGTCAACAATACCGCTCATTTTGCGCCCGCCCTGCGCAATCCTCCGCAGATAACGCCGTATCTCCTCATTCGACATTGTGGCACAATCCTGTTCCAACACCTCGGCAAAGCCGACGATAAGGGCCAACGGGTTCTTGAGGTCGTGGGCCACAGTGTGGGCAAAGGCGTCCAATTCCTCGTTGCGCGCTTGTAGTTCGACGGTGCGCTGATACAGTGCCGCGTCCGCCCGCTTGTGCTCGGTGACGTCACGTAGGACCATCACCCGGCTGATGAGGCGGCTACGCCAGTCAACTATAGGGGAGAGGCGCACGTCATAGGTGCGCTGTGCATCTCCTTCGCCCAGCACAACTTCCTCGTCCATCTCGGCCCCATCGCCGGAGGGTCCAATCAGACCAGCCCAACCAGGCCATATCTGGTCCACGAGTCGTCCAATGGCCTCCGCAGCGGTGTGACCAAACATTCGTTGAGCAGCAGGGTTCAGGCCCACAATGCGGTCCTGTTCGTCCAACACGACAACGCCGTCACTTATGCTTTCGATGACCACCTCAGACGCCACCGGCACAATGTCTCCCACCCGCAAGCCATAGAGACTCCACGTAAGTGCCAGGCTGGACAGGGCAAACGCCAACGGTGTCAGGTCGAGGTATGGTGGGAGGTCCAAACCGGCCAGCATAAGCACGTTCCCCAGCAAGGGCAAGGAAGAGGCAAACAGCAACGCAGTGGCTTGCCGGCGGTACAGGTGGCGCGAGCGAACCAGCATCTGGATCAGCAAGAAGGCGGTGATGAAAAGCAACGCGTACGTGTACGCCGTGTGGCCCCAGTATCCCGCACCATGAGGACGCACCGACAAGGGAGCGTCAGTGTTCGGCAGAGTGCGCTCCCAGATCAAACCGTGGGCCTCATTGGTGAAGACCAACAGCAAGGTGATGAGGGGCACAATGCTCAACAACACCAGGGTGCGACGCCTCAGCCATTCCCCGCGACCGATGTACTCAAGCGTAAAGACCAACCACGCCGTCGGCACGATGACGATACCCACGTATTGCATGTTGTTCCAAAATATCTTATCCGCTACATCGGCGCTCATCAACTCCAGCGCATACCCCAACAACCATTCGGCGCCGGCCAGCGCGATCAACAGCACCGTCTTATTCCCAGGCACCGGCCGGCGCAAGCGCACGTACAGCGCCGACGCCACTGAGCTAGCCGCTGTCACGATCAATAAGATTGCACAAAGCATCTCTTGCCAGGCCATAGGTTCTTATTCACCTACCTGAGAGGTACTGCTCCACGCCGTCCAGGCGCCAGGCCAACTGGCGCTAGTGCGCGGGATGGAGCACGAACGAGCGCTGCGTCGGCGATACCCTCCAGCACAGCCGCCATGTTCCCATGGCGGCTCTCTCCCTGCACCAACGCGATCTTCGCCCGGCCCGCTTCGACTATCTCAGAACGTCAACTTCCGATGGCGCATCGCCACATTCTCCGCCAGCCCAATGCCGACCATCGCCGTCAGTAGCGCAGCGGGGCCGTAACTGATGAAGGGCAACGGCAGTCCCGCGACCGGCAGTAGCCCCAGGTTCATGCCTATATTAACGACGGCCTGGAACAGGATCATCGCTAACGTGCCCGTCGCCAGCAGCCGTCCGAAAGTATCCGGCGCGATCAGAATAATCCGCAGCAGGCGGAGGAATAGCACCAGGTAGAGAACAAATAGCAGCATCACGCCTGCAAAGCCGAGTTCCTCGGCGGTAACGGCGAAAATGAAATCTGTGTGGCGCACCGGCAGGTAACGGAGTTGGCTCTGCGTGCCCTGGCCGAGCCCTTTCCCCCACAGCCCGCCCGAGCCGATGGCGATAAAGGCTTGCTCCAGTTGGTACTTGACATTCGGATTACTGTTGGGATTCAAGAAGCCCAACACGCGCTGACGCATATACGGATAACGAGCCATCAGGTCCCACATAGGGATCAACGCCCCCACCCCCAGCACCGCAGTGAAGACCAGGTATCGCGTCGCTGCATCCGATTCCAACAGCATAGCCAGCCACATAACGACAATCACTGCTGCAGTGGCCATATCTGGTTGCAGAAAGATTAACGCCGCCAGCGCCAGGGTCATAACAGCAGAGGCCAGATAACTGACGGAACCGGGGCGCTCGACTGTCACCTCGATCATGGTCGTCTTGGGTGCTCCGAAGAGCGGAGAGGCAGAGGAAGCGCGCCGCCGCCGCCGCCGGCCAAGTATGGCTCCCACCGCGACGATGAGCAGGTTCATCGCCAGAAACGAGGGCTGGAGTCTGACAAAGCCCAAGTCGAACCAGGCGCTTACCTCGCCGATTTCGCTTTGCCCGAAGAAGAGCACGAGCACCAACAGGACAAAGGCCAGGAGATAGGCCAGCCACCAGAAATCGCCGAGCCACTGGTAGTTACGCGGGAAAGCGGCCAGCAGAAAGATCAGCCCTATCCCGACAGCCCCAAAGATCGCCTGTCGCCGCCACAGGTCTTGCAGACGAGGATCAGGGCTGCCCAGGTTAGCGCTGTAGATCATCACCACACCGTAGGTGGTCAGTAGAACAGTAACCACGAGCAGCAAGTAGTCAAAATGCCGCCAGATTCGAAACCTTTTCATCCTATTTCTTGCGCCGCCCGCGTCGGGTCAATAAGGGAATGTCAGCGACCAGGCGCGACTCGCGCCCACTCTGGGAGAAGGCCACCTCGACACTCTCGACATCAATGGCGATATGGCGCGAAATCACAGCGATGATCTCGTCTTTGAGCGTGTTCAACAGCGCAGGTGAGACACTAGCCCGGTCGTGGGCCAGCACCAAGCGCAGCCGCTCCTTGGCAACCTTCCCGCTCGGCGAGTCGCGACGACGGCCCCGCATGCGTTCAAAGAATCCCATAGTCAATCCCTCCAAAAGTGCACAAAACGAGCAAGCCGTTCCAGCATGCCCGGTTCGCGCAGGGCCATAAATGGCACGTCTTCTCCTCGCAGCCGGCGAGCGATATTGTGAAACGCCCGACTAACCAGAGCGCCATCGCCGGAGAAGGCAAGAGGCCGCCCCCGATTCGCAGCCACCAGGAGGTTTCTGTCCTCCGGCACGATACCAACGAGATTCACAGCCAGTAATTCGACGACATCGGCGATGTCAAGCATCTCCCCGCGCCGCACCATGTCCGGGTTGACCCGGTTGATGATCAACTGTGCGGAATTTTTCTCCTCTGCCTCGATCAGACCGACGACTCGGTCAGCGTCACGCACAGCGGCCACCTCCGGGTTGGTGACAACGAGAATCTCGTCGGCTGGGGCAATGGCGTAACGAAAACCCTGTTCAATACCGGCGGGCGAGTCGATCAGGACGAAATCGTGCTGCTCCCGTAGGCTCTCGCAGACGCGTACCATGTCGTCGGGTTGAACCGCACTCTTATCACGAGTCTGGGCGGCGGGCAGCAGGAAAAGTTCCGAAAGTCGCTTGTCGCGCACCAGCGCCTGGCGCAGCCGGCAACGGGCCTCAATCACATCCACCAGATCGTAGACGATGCGGTTTTCGAGACCCAACATCATGTCGAGGTTGCGCAAGCCGACATCGGCGTCAATGACCACTACCCGCTGCCTCTGCATCGCCAACGCGACGCCCAGGTTAGCGACAAGAGTGGTCTTGCCCACTCCCCCCTTGCCTGAAGTAACTGTAATCACTCTTGCCGCCATGGACTCTCCTTACCCCGCTCAGTCAGGGCGCGATAACCGCGCCTCTACCTCACCTGCCACTCCAGGGAACAGCCACAACCTGTCCCTCGCGCACCGCGACCATCTCCGGCACAGGCTTCCGCTGTCGCTCCTCTGGTGAGCGGGCGATGTGACCGGCGATGCGGAGTTGTGTGGGAACCAGATCGAGAGCGCAGATCACGGCCCCATCATCCCCCAATGCCCCGGCGTGCACCAACCCGCGCACCCGACCCCACACCACGATGTTACCACCTGCCACGATTTCCGCTCCAGGGTTGACATCACCGATGACCACGACGTGACCCGGGTGGCGCAGACTCTGGCCAGAACGGAGCGTGCGCTGCACCACCAACCCCTCGACAGAGGGCACCTCGCCTTCCTCAGTCATGGCCTCTGGCCTGCTCGGATGGGACGGGCCAACGTCAATCAACAACCCCATCTCCTGCGCGGCTGTCTCAGTGACGAGGCTCGTGCTGACCACCGCCCACAAATCAACCCCATGATGGGCCAGCAACACACGTGCCTCCTCAATCTCAGAGCGAGCCAATTGGCGCGCCCCAACGTCGAGCGCAACATGGCCACCGCGAAAGAACGCGGGATTGGCACTGAGCCGTACCCCCAATGCGAGCAGCCCAGCGTCCCAATCTCCCTCACCTAGCACGACAAGCAGCCCTTGGCGGATACCCTTGATGGTAATCGTATCCGAGCCCATGTACCCCCTCTCTGACACCTCAAATACCACCTAAGGAACGTCAGACCTCATCGGTTGATTATAACACAGATAGTAGTATGCACAACGAACAAGCCCGCTTTACCCCGACGGTTCGCTTATTGCCCAATTTTACTCCGACATGCCCCTCTGTGCAAATCTGCGCCCGTGTGTTGAGTCTACACACTTTTTGACATTGCCATCGCTGGGCTGCCGGTAGGGCCAGGGCGTAGCAGTCACGGACGGTGGCTGGTGTGATTGCCGGAAGACCCAAACTGCTGAAGGAAGGGCTTCAAGGAAGTTCACCGACGTCGAACTGGCCCACAACGAGCGTGTCGTTAATGGGCTGCCCATCCGCATTCACAATTTGCAGACGCTGCATCGTCGCCAGCAGGTACCAGCCGACCTCGACCAGGTAGTGACCAGATGGAGCGTCGGGGCCCAATCGCACTTCGTAAGGGTCACTCAGTTTCTCGCCAACCGTCCATCGACTGGTGGGATGACTCCCCTGCACCGGCCACATGTCAACCTGCCCATGCAGCCGCCCGTCGGGACCCACCAGGTGGACGAAGACAGTGTAGTCCTCATCCATCGCCCGCAGTGCCCGCCACCACAGGGCCACGGGAACGGTCCCACCCGGCCGCACGTCGGTGCTGCCCACTTCAGCGTCCAACAAGAGCACCAGGTCCGCGAAGTTCGCCAACCCCTCCTGCGCTGGCACCACCTCAATCGCCGCAAGCGGACAGTCGCCAGTCAGCGAAGCCAGCCAGCCGCAGCGCGCGGTCTCACCTACCAGACCCACGTGCAGTGTGTAGTCGCCAGGGTTCTGCGGTGCGACAATGACGTGGCGGCTACGCAGCGTTCCGGCGGCCAGGGGAAACACGGCTGATCCTACCTCCCGCCCGACTTCGGCGAGCCCTCGGCCTGAGGCTCGGCCCGAAGGCTCAATCGAGCCGTGCGTGTCTACCCAGACCAGACGCACCGCCCCGTCCGTCTCGACTCCACGCCAGGAGAGGTCGGCCACGAATGGCGCGCCAGCGGAAGCCTCATCAGCCAGGTTATCGCCCGTCAAACACGCGCCACCCGCAAAACAATAGTACCGCTCGTGCGGCAGAGGGGGCAGCGAATCGGATGGCGGGTCAACCTCCAGCGTACTCAGAGCGAGCCACGCTGTCGCCCCATCGCCAACATCCAGGCCCGTATCACTGAAGGGAGGAAACAGCCCCACCTCAAGCCTATACTCCCCGCGTGGCAGCCAGAGTGGGAGCGGCACCTCGTGATAGTCTGATATCGCCACACCCACGGGCCAGGCATTGGTCGGATACAGCCCGCCCACTGGCCGCACCCCGCCACTCTCCCAACGTACCTCACCCCCGGCGTCCACCAGCCGCAGCCGGACGACGAAGTCGCCGCTGACGTGCGTCTCGGCCTGCCAGTAGAGCGTCAGGTGGGCCAAGACTCGCCCCAGCGGGTCGGCGCTCACCCTGGCATCCAGTAACCGAATCCCCGTTCCGAAACGCGCATCCACCTCATCCGTTTCTTCCTCATCCCGCCATCCCCCATCTACTGCCACCTCCACCAGCGGCCCCAACGAACGCAGATGCAGGCCACCCAGGTTCGGCAGATAGCGTGCCAGATAGACCGTCTGTCCCATCCCCAGGCGCGCTGTCAGTTCCGCCTGGTAGAGCTCCTCGTTGCCCAGCAACAGCAGGTCCAGGTCAGACCGCACCCCCTCAATCTGCTGTAGATAGTACAGTGGGGCAAACTTCTCCACGTCGGCCAGCACCACACTATCCGCCGCAAGCGGAAGACTCAACACATACTGCCCCCAGGCGTAACCACCCTGATTGTGGCTCTGATCCACTTGCGGGAGATTCAGCCAGACGCGACTGAGAGGAAGCAGGGAAAATGACAAATGACAAATGATAAATGACAAATGACAGATGTCAGATGATAGATGACGGAGTCGCGAGGTGAGGTCGGCGAAGGAGACAATACCGGCGCCGATCCAGATCGCGAGGATCAGATGGGCGGGAAGCAAAAAGACGGAAATGTCGGGGACGTAGTAGTCAAGCCCGTAGAGGACAAAGGCCAGAAACGTCACGCCGGTCAGCGCCAATGCCCGCCTGCGGCGAACCGCCATCCACACTACGCCCATCGCCGCCAGTCCCAGCCCGACCCAGCCGAACGGCTCACGCAGCAGCCGTCCGACGATTCCCCAACGGACGGGGTCGCGCCAGCCATCGAGCCGCAGCGCGCCGTGGAACTGGCCGCCGGTGACGTAGGAGACAAAGTCGCGCAGTGTCATCCATTGGCCATGGTTCAGCGCCGGCCAGCGCAGCGGGATAAACAGGTAGATCGACAGGCCCAGGAGCAACACCCCCCCAATGGTCAGCCAGTTTCTGAGCCGCAGCCGGGGCCAATCCCAAAGCAGCGCCAGCGCCACAGCAGGCAGCAACAGCGCCATCGTCAGGTGATTGGTGAGACTCAGGCCAACCAGGAAGGATATCCGTCGCCAGCGACGTGCTGCAGACCCCAGAGGTCTTCCGGAGACCTCCGAAGTCTCGGGCTGGCCCAACAGGAGCCACAGGATGGTCGCTACGAGCAAATTATGCAACGTGTAGACTTCCGCGATGATCGCCTGGGACCAGAAGGTATAGGAGAGAGCAAACGCTGACGCAGCCAGAAAGGCCGGCAGCCACCGGGAGGTGTCTTGAGCCTGGCGAAGGGCAGTCAGGCGCAGCAGGAGAGCATAAAGCACCAACACCGCAGCGGTGGCGAAGATGGCCGAGGCCAAGTTCACACGCCAGGCCACGTTGCCCAGCGGGAGCAGCGTGAACAACTTGCCCAGCAGGACATAGAGTGGGTATCCAGTGGGATGTGCCACCCGCAGCAGCGGCACGACGACCTGGAACTCGAAAGTGTCAGCCTGGCCGACGGACGGCAGCAGCGTGCGCAGATAGAGCACAAACGAAGCCAGGCCCAGGACAGCAGGTGGCATCCAGCGCACCCGGTCCCCCCACGCCAGCAGCAGCGCTAGCGCGGCCCCGCCGATCAGCAACACGCAGCCAGCCAGGGGAAACGAGACGACACCCACGACGTAGAGCAGGGGAAAAGACAAGGGGATGAAGGCCGAAGAGCACGGATTAGCAGAATTGGCGGATCGGAGCACAACGACGATCACAGCACAAACGGCCGCCACTCCGGCGACGGCCAGAGAGGAATCATAGAGCAGTGTCGAGAAACCCGCTTCCGCCGCCAGGCGGGCCAAGCCCAGCCCCCAAATCGCACCCGCCCCGCCGACTCCTGCTACACGAAGTAAGTCATCCAGATGCAGCCTCATCGCGGCTGAAATAGTACTCCAGAATGTCGTGAGCCACCGGCACCGCCGTGGTCGAGCCCTCGCCTCCATTGTACAGGAAAACAATGACGGAGATTTCTGGCTCCTCTACCGGCGCGAAGGCAGCGAACCAGGCATGTTCCGGCTGGGCATACCCCACACCACAGGTCCCCTCCTCCAGCGCGATGTCGTCGCAATACTGGGCCGTGCCGGTCTTGCCGGCCACGCGTAGTCCCTCGATCCGCGCACGTGGCGCTGTCCCGTAAGCCACAGCCCCTTCCATTCCCTGTTGGATCAACGACCAGTTCTCCTGGCTAATCGGGAGCGTGCGGATAATCTCCGGCTCAAAAGACTGAATCACATTTCCCTGAGCATCGGTGACGTGGTGGGCGATACGCGGGCGGTAGAGGGTGCCGCCGTTGGCGACGACGTTGACAGCGTTGAGCATTTGAAGCGGCGTGACGGAGACATAACCCTGTCCGATGGATACGTTATACGTGTCACCGGTAGACCAACTCTCGCCATACGTTCGCCGCTTCCAAGCCGACGTGGGCACTATGCCACTGATCTCGGCCAGCAACTCCACACCGGTCGGCTCGCCAAAGCCGAACAGCCGAGTGTAGTGAGCAATACGATCCACCCCCAGACCCTCAAAGCCGGTCTCCTCGAGGCCCCCACCGACCTGGTAGAAGAAAATATCGCACGAGTGAGCAATGCCACCCACCACATCCAGTGAGCCATGGCCAGACTGGTTCCAGCAGTAGAAAGGCTGTGCACGGCCAGGGTCGTTGGGATAATACTTGTTGGGCACAATGATTCTTCCAGGGCAGGAAAGGCGCGTGCGCGAGGTCAGCACTTCCTCCTGGAGCGCAGCCGACGCTACGACGATCTTGAACACCGACCCGGGCGGCAGACTGTCCGAGATAGCGTGATTGAGCAGTGGTCGGTGCCGGTTATCTGCCAGACGCTGCCAATCACTCATCGAGATCCCCTGGGTGAAGATGTTATTATCGTACGTCGGCAGGCTGACCAGCGCCAGGATCTCGCCCGTCTGCGGATTCATCACAATCGCCACCCCGCGCGGCGAGTTCACATCCGGCTGCGTCATCCCACGCCACAACGCCTCCTCGACAAACTGCTGCAGGTCGAGGTCGAGTGTCAGATAGACGTTGCCCCCAGGCACAGACGCGGCCTGCTCCTCAACCAGGCGGACCACCCGGCCAATCACATCCTCCTCGACGAGTTGAGTGCCTTTCCTCCCGCGCAGACTGTCCTCGTAGGTCGCCTCGACGCTGGCGACACCGATGCGATCCGTGGCCGGATCATAGCCCTGTGCGACGTATTCCTCTTCGCCCTCCTCAGGGATGGGTAGCAGATATCCCAGCACCTGCGACACCAGTGGGCCATAAGAGTAATCACGTACCGACTCCACCTGGATCGACACACCGGGCAAAGTCATGGCCTCCTGTGCCACCAGCAAGGCCATATCCCGCTCCACTTCTGACCTGACCACTAACGGGCGATAGCGAGCCGTGTAAGGCACCGCCTCCATTATCTCGCGCAAGCCGGGCGGCGGTTCCGTTCCACCCCCGTGTACCCCAGCCGTGCTGTAGGGCATATTGAGCAGCACAGCCAGACGGATGAGCACGACCTCCGCCTCATCCTCGTCGTCAGGCAGATAGGCAGGGACGACGACAACGTCGAAACTGGGGACATTGCGCACCAGCGCTGTGCCATTGCGGTCGTAGATGATGCCCCGAGCAGCAGGAATGGTAACGAGGCGCAACCGCTGCCGATCCGCTCGCTCACGGTAGTATCCGCCCTGTACGAACTGCAGATTCCACAATCGCAGGCTGAAAACCCCGAAGAGACACAGGATCAACAGACCCAGTGCGACAACCCGCGGCGCCCCCTTGATTGCCACCCAGCGTGCCTGCCAGCCCTGTGGAGCAGCCTGCTGTTGTGCTTCGTGCGATGTCACAGCGCGAACCTCTCCTCCCGGGTTTCCCGATCCAGCCAGGCCAGCGGCTGCCGAACGAACGGAGCCAACACCACGTTCAACAGCGTCGACGGACCCACCACCCGCAGCAGCGCGAACCCCCAATCCACTGTTGTATGCCCCGCCCAGGCCAGAACGATCAACAGGACCAGATGATAGACCACGACGCCGAGAGTCGCCAGGAGCATCAGACGTACCACCGGCGAACCAAAACCTTGACCCCACGGCTGTCCAGCCAGGAACACCGCCGCCAATAGGGCCAGCGCCGTCGCAGCCAGCGGCCCTCCGGAGAGTAGATCAATGATCAACCCACCAATAAAACCCCACACCAGCCCCTCATCCATACCACGCACCACAGCCCAGACCAGCACGACCAACAACATCAAATCAGGTCGCGCCCCCCACAGATTCACCCGTGATAGCAGCACGCTCTGAATCAAGGCGATGCCGGTCAGGAGAGGGATGCTCAGGTAAAGGCTGATCTCACACCTCCTGCGAGACTACGGCTCCTCGGGCAGAGACTCCTCAAGAGGAATCTGCTCAAACGCAGTGATCACCAACACCGGTTCTAACCGCGAGAAGTCCACTGCTGGCCGCACGATGGCAGCCTGGAACAGCGCGTAGTCCACCTGCTGCACCTCGGTCACCTGGCCGACGACCAATCCTTTGGGTATAAAGCCACCCAGCCCGGAGGTCAACACCATGTCGCCGATGCTAACGCTCTCCTCTTGCGGAATGTACTCCATACGCAACGTACCGTCGTGCTGCCCCACGACCAGGCCAGTGAGACGGGATGACTGAAGGAGGGTAGCGATGGCACTACCGGGGTCGGTGAGCAGTTGTACTTTGGCCGTGCGCGGGCCCACCTGCGCAACACGCCCCACCAGTCCAGCACCGCCACCACTGACGACCGGCATTCCCACCTCGACCCCCTGCTGTGCCCCGACGTTGATGGTGATGTAGCGCAGGTAGGGGTTCGGCTCTGTGCCCACCACCTCTCCACACGGGAAGGTGTCGCAGATATCCCGCCCGACCACGTCGGCACCCAGAGGAACTGAAATCGGATACTCGCTGGCGAAGTTCAGCAGGGTGCGGAGTTGTTGGACCTCGGCCTCATACTCCCTCAAGCGCACGTTCTCGACCGTCAGCGCATCCACCTGTGTCTGCAGTTCCCCGACCTGAGACCGCAATTCACGCACTTCGCGCACCGTCTGAAACAGCCCCCCCGTGACTTCCACCACGCTCGAAAACACGCGCTGCAATGGGTCAAGCACATAATGCAGTGCACTCTCCACGGGGGCCAGATAGCCGGACTCGTGGAGCACCAGAAGCAGTAATCCGAGAACGACCAACAGCAGGGGAAGCCAGGAACGGCGGGGAGACTCCATCATAATCCCACCCAACCGGCGATCAGACGCCGGCTATCCTCCTCGATCAACACGGAGGCCAATCAAAAATCAGGGCTCCTGGGTCGCCGGTCGTCGGTACTGACCAACACCTCGCGAAGTACGTCAAGCGACTCCAGCACTTTGCCAGCGCCACGGGCCACACAGGTCATCGCGTCCTGGGCAACCCAGGCTCGCACGTTCATCTCTTCAGTAATCCGCTCAGCCATGCCCTTTAACAGAGAACCACCACCGGCCAGGCAGATGCCAGTCTCCATCAGGTCGGACACCAACTCGGGCGGCGTCACGTCCAGCGCATCTTTGACCAGGTCTACTATAATGCCGACCGACCCGCTCAACGCCTCCCGGATCTCAATGCTGCTGACCTCGATCGCCTCAGGCAACCCAGTGACCAGGTTGCGTCCCCGCAGCGTCATCGTCATCTCTTCAGGCAGTGGATACGCCGACCCAATATCAATCTTAGCCCGTTCGGCCATGTGCTCGCCAATGTAGAGGTTGTACTTCTGGCGAGCGTATTGCATAACGTCCTCGTCCATCTCGTCGCCAGCGATACGAAGGGAACGGCTGACAACGATACCTCCCAGGCAAAAGATACCCACCTCGGTCGTACCGCCACCGATGTCCACGACCATACTACCGCGCGCCTCCGTAACCGGCATCCCCGCCCCGATGGCCGCCGCCATCGGCTCCTCAATCAGGAAAGCCTCCCGTGCACCGGCAGAGAGGGCGGCATCGTACACCGCACGCTTCTCGACCTCGGTCACACCACTGGGAATACCTACGACAACGCGGGGACGAGGGAAAGGAAGCAGCAACTGGCTATGCGCCTTCTTGATAAAGTAGTCCAACATCGCCTCGGTTATGTCGAACTCCGAGATAACGCCATCGCGCAGAGGGCGAATAGCGACAATGTTGGCGGGCGTGCGACCGACCATCTCCTTCGCCTCGGAGCCAATGGCAAGTACCTTCCTGCTGTTTCGCTCGATGGCTACCCAGGACGGTTCATTGATAACAATGCCTTTCCCCCGCACGTAAACGAGCGTATTCGCAGTGCCGAGATCAATGCCAACGTCGAGGGAAAAAAGCCCAAGAAAGGCATCAATGGGATTGAACACAAACATCTCCTACACACAAGTTATTACCCCGGTCAACCCAACCCTCCAGCACCGGGACCGGCTGCCAGGTTAAAATTATACCACAAATCATGGACAGGGGGAAATATGAGAAACAGCCCATTTATGCTATAATCATAACATGTCTCTACAGTACGAGATTCGATTGTCCGTCTTCGAGGGACCACTAGACTTGCTGCTCCACCTCATTGAGCGGAAGGAACTTGACATCACCGTGGTCGCGCTGGCCCAGGTAACCGACCAGTACATGGCCCACCTGGCGAAACTGGAACGACGGCAGGTAAAAGAACTGGCGGATTTCATCGTCGTAGCAGCGAAACTCCTGCTCATCAAGTCGCTGGCGCTACTCCCGCGCCCCCCGGCACTGGCTCCCGAAGCCGAAGATGTGGGCGACGAACTGGTGCACCAGTTGCAGGTCTACAAACGCTTCAAGGAAATTGCAGCACTGCTGCACGAACGGGAGAAACAAGGACTGCACGGCTACGTGCGTATCGCCCCTCCTACCCGCCTCAAGCCGCAACTCGACCCGGGTGACGTGACACTCCAGGACCTGTTGGCCGCTGTGCGGGAAGCGCTGGACGCCAGGCCCGCCCTGCCAGTCGGGGAGATCGTCGCCACCATCACGGTGACCGTCGCAGGACAAATCGCCCGCATCAAGGAGCAACTGGCTCAGCGACACCAGGTCCGCTTCCACGAGATCCTTTCAGACACCACCACCCGCGTAGAGATCATCATAACCCTGCTGGCACTGCTGGAACTGATCAAACAGGATCGGGTGCAGGTGCGGCAGGAACGACCGTTCGATGAGATCATCATCGATCGCCAGACATCTGCCGAAACAGCGCCCGCCGACGCTCCCACCACCAGCCTAGCAGCATAGCCCCGCACGCTCCCACCCCATCCACCGCCACGTCCACCAGCCGGCCACTGCGCCCTGGCACAGAGGTCTGGTGGTACTCGTCGCTCAGTGCATAAGTCACTGTTAGTCCAATAGTGACTATGCGAAGAGCGATGCCTGCGGAGAAGTAGCGACACAGCGCCCGCCAGTAGAGCCAAGCCAACACACCATAGACCACCACGTGGCCGGTCTTCTTGAGCAGCGTGTCCAACCACGGCCCAGGAGCATGCGGGAGATCCGGCTGGGCGGAGAGGACAAAGATCAACCCCATCCAGGCCAGCGGCGGGAGCCAGTACCAGAGAAACCGTCTCACCGCCCCACCCTGTAAGCCCGCTCGACCGTCCCCACCAGACTCACCCACGCGAACCGCTCCCGCACGTCGCGGGCAGCCGCCCGGCCCAACCGCTCTCGCAACTGCGCATCCTTCAGCAACCGCATCACCACCTCAGCGAAAGAAGCCACGTCGCCGGGGGCCACCAGCCAGCCGGTCTCGCCGTGGCGGATCATTTCCCGGTTCTGCCCCACCGCCTCGGCCACGACCGGCGCCCCCGCCGCCAGCAGGTCCAGCAACTTCACCGCGCACTTGGTTCGGTTTACCAGTGTATCGTCGAAGGGGTAGATGGCGACGTCGGCATGGGCAAAATAAGTGGACAAATCAGCAGGCGAAACCCAGCCAGTGTAGAGTATGTCAGCAGAGGAGGAGGAGACAAGGGGACCAGGGGACAAGGAGAGAGACGCATCTCGCTGTACGGTCAGGCCAGACTCGACGGCCAGACGGAACAGTTCCTCTTCCTCGCCGAAGAGCCCTTTGCCCACGACGAGCAATCGCACATCCGCCACTCGCTCGCGCACGCGCTGTAACACCTCGATGACGCGGGAGACGGGGAACTCGAAAAACCTTGTGTACAGCAGGATGACCGGGTACTTGGTACTCAATGCTCGATGCTGGATGCTGGATACTTGATGCCCGACGCCATTGGGCACATAGAACACGCGCTCCGGATTGACACCCATCGCCCAGACCAGGCTCTCCAGCGTGCGGCTGGCGACAGTGACAGCGTCCGCGTGGGTGAGGCCCCAGCGCTCCTGCCAGGCGAAGAAGTGGCGCTGAGCCAGGGCGTAGCCGCCGATTTCGTTCCAACCGCCGGCCCCTTCCCAGTCGTCGGTATCCACCACCAGGCAGGGGCGGCGGGCACGAGGGAGACAAAACAGCAGCCAATGAGTCAGACCGCTGTAGGCCTTGGGTTTGAAGAGATGCACGACGTCGGGGCGGAGTGCCAGTGCCTGGCGGGCCAGCCGGGAGGCAGTCAGCAGATGGAAGAGACCGGGGATGCGTGGCGGCAGAGGGATGTTTTCGATGGCGACGCCGTCCTCCTCCCAGCACCGTCCGGCGTCCTCCGGGTTCTGCCAGGGAGGGAGGAGCAAGGTCACGGTATGCCCGCGCGCGGCCAACGCTTTCGCCATTGGTAACGCCCGCACACTCATCGTAGTCCGGGGGCGCAGCCCGAAGGGGCCGATCACCACGATGTTCATACTCAATCCACCGTCAGCGTCTTGCTCAGGTTGCGGGGGAAGTCGGGGTCGTAGCCACGGCCCAGGCTGAGCCGGTAGGACAACAGTTGCAGGGGCAGCACAGCCAGCAGCGGGTTGAAGAGCGGGCCGACCTGGGGCAGCACGATCAGATCATGAGCGTTGGCCTGCAGCAAGTCATCCTCCTCCCCGATGGCGATAGCCCGTCCGCCCCGGCAGGTAGTCTCGTTGACGCTGCTTACCAAAAGCGACACGTCCTCCGGCCCGGCGACGAAGATGACCGGGTAACCCTCGCGTACGGCGGAGAGGGGTCCGTGCTTGAACTCGGTGGAGAGCATCCCCTCACAGTGAGCATAGGTGACTTCCTTGAGTTTCAGCGCTCCCTCCAGCGCGATGGGGTAGGTGAGACCATAGCCCAGGCAGTAGAGATCGTCCTGGTGAGCCAGGCCCGGCTCCAGTGCCGCCACCTGCGGCTCGACTGTCGCCAGCGTTTCCTCCAGCAGTCCTGGCAGGCGAGCCAGGTTAGCAGTGGGATGATTCCCCATCCGCAGCGCCAGGAACAAAAAAGCCACCACCTGATTGGTGAAGGTCTTGGTGGCTGGAACGCTGATTTCGTAGCCGCAGGCCAGAGGAAGGTAATACTCGCTCTCGTTCATCAGGGTAGAGCCCAGGACGTTGACCAGTCCGAGGATCCCCATCCCCTGTTGACGCGCCACCTCGACGGCGTTGAGCACGTCCTTGGTCTCTCCGCTCTGGCTGACGAATACCCCTACATCCTCCGGCCCCACCGCCGGCCCGTACTGGGGAATAAACTGGGGAGCCAGGATAGGGATAGCGGCACGGCCGGCCAGGCGGGCCAGGTAGACCGCCCCCAGCATACAGGCGTGGTAACTGGTGCCGCAGCCGACCAGGTAGAGGTGGCGGGCCTGGGCCATCCGCTCGACCGTCGGCAAGACGTGGGGAGATGGTTCCAGAAGGTGGATCAACTCTCCCACTATGTCAGGCTGCTCATGGATCTCCTTGAGCATAAAGTGAGGATAGCCCCCTTTCTCGGCCGCCTCCATGCTTTCGGCCACTTTCTCCACCCCCCGCTCGACCAGGCTCCCGTCCTCCACCCGCCACAAGACCACCCGGTCGGCCCAGAGAACGACGATCTCGCCATCCTGCACGCGGATGACGCGGCGGGTGAGCGGCAGGATCGAGGGCAAGTCAGAGGAGACACAGGTAAACCGCTCGGCCAGGCCAGCCACCAGCCCGGAGCCCTTCTTGAAAGCATACAGCCGGTCCTCCCCCACCCGTCCGATGACGAAGGTATAGTCCCCCTCCAGGTCATGGTAGGCGCGGCGGATCGCTTCCACCATGTCGTACCCCTGGTCTACGTACCGCTCCACGGCGTGGACGCAGGACTCACCATCGTTGGTCGAGCGCACCATCATCCCCTCGGCGATGAACTGCCGGCGCAGTTCGACGTTGTTGACAACATTGCCGTTGTGCGCGCCCACCAGGTCACCATCGGAGTCCAGGTGGGGTTGGGCGTTGACCCGGGAGGGGGCGCCGAAGGTGGCCCAGCGCAGTTGGATGATGCCTCGACGTCCGACCATCCCGGCGAATCCCAGCCGCGCCGCCACCTCATCTACCTTCCCCACATCCTTACGCAGATCAATCGTGCCGTCATCCTGCAGCGTGGCGCAACCTACCGAATCGTATCCTCTGTAGGAAAGCCTCCGTCCGGCCCCGGTCAAGATCTCACCCAGTGGCCGCTCCTGTTCCGCGACGATGCCAAAAATTCCGCACATAGCCCACCCCCAAGCCCGGAGTTCGATGTCCAGAGTCTAACGTTGAACTTCGGACATAGGACTTCGGATACTACTCCACAGTAACACTCTTCGCCAGATTTCGCGGCTGATCCACGTCGCAGCCCCTCCGCACCGCCAGATCGTAGGCCAACAGTTGCAATGGCACGACGTTAACCACCGGCGATAGCAACGGCGGCGTTGGCGGGACGTGGAGCACATGGTCGGCCTTGGCCGCGATGTCCTCATCCCCCTCAGTCGCCAGCGCGATGACAATGCCGCCCCGCGCCTTGACCTGTTCAATCTGGCTGATCATCTTGTCGTATACGTGGTCGCGCACGGCAATGGCGACGACAGGCATCGCCTTATCAATCAGCGCGATGGGACCGTGCTTCATCTCCCCGGCCGGGTAGCCCTCGGCGTGGATGTATGAAATCTCCTTCAGTTTGAGCGCCCCCTCCAGGGCGATGGGATAGTTGATGCCCCGTCCCAGGTACAGGAAGTGCTCCCGGTCATAGAACCGATTCGCCAGCGCCTTGTGCTCGTCGTCGTGCTCTAACACGCGCCCCACCAGGTCGGGCAGCCGCGCCAGGTGATCCACCGCCTCCCGCAGCCGTGCGCCGGTCAGGGTGCCACGCAATTCTCCCAGGCAGACGCCCAGCAGATAGAGGTCCACCAGGCTGGCGGTGAACGCCTTGGTCGAGGCCACGCCAATCTCCGGGCCGGCGTGCATCAGGATATAGCCATCAGAGACACGCATCGCCTGACTGCCGATGACGTTGACGATGGACCACAGCCGCGCTCCTTTTGCCCGCGCCTCCTCCATCGCCGCCAGCGTGTCCACTGTCTCACCGCTCTGGGTGATGGCCAGCACGGCGGTGCCCTCGTTGATGATGGGATCACGGTAGCGGAACTCGGAGCCATAGTCCACCTCGACTGGCACGCGGGCTAACGCCTCGAGGATGAACTTACCCACCAATCCGGCGTAGGCCGAGGTGCCGCAAGCGACGATAATCACCTTCTCCAGCGCCTGAGCATCCTCCGGCGCCAACTCCAGGTGCTCCAGTCGCACCCGCCCAGCCTCAAAATCGGCCCGCCCGCGAATGGTGTCGGTGACGGAGCGAGCCTGCTCGTAGATTTCCTTTTGCATAAAGTGCCGATACGTTCCTTTGACCGCCGCCACGGGGTCCCATGGGATGGTGTACAACTGCTCCTCTACTGGCCTCCCGGTCAACGTGGTCACTTGCGCCCCGTCCCGCGTCACCACCGCCAACTGCCGATCCTCGAGAAAGATCATGTCGCGGGTATGTTCCAAGATAGCCGGGATGTCGGAGGCGACGAACGTCTCCCCCTTCCCTACCCCGATGGTGAGACCGCCAGCGTTACCGAGGCGGGCCACCACCAGCCGGTCGGGCTCGCGGCTGCTGAGAAAGACGAAAGCACTGGCCCCCTTCACGCGGGGCAGCGTCCGGCGCACCGCTGTTTCCAAATCAGCACCGCCTGCCATGTACCGCTCAACCAGATGCACCACCACCTCGGTGTCAGTCTCCGAGGCGAATCTCCGCCCTTCGGCCTCCAGTTCCTGCCGCAGCGGCAGGAAGTTCTCGATGATGCCGTTATGAACAACGGCGACCTCGCCGGTAGCACCGACATGGGGATGGGCGTTGCGGCGGCATGGTTCACCGTGGGTGGCCCAGCGGGTGTGGCCAATACCGACCCGCCCGCTCACCGGCTCGGCGGCCACCAATTCCACCAGGCCGGTAATTTTGCCGGCTTCGCGCCGCACGGCGATGGTTCCATCCGCCTGCACGACCGCCAGACCAGCCGAGTCGTAGCCCCGGTACTCCAGCCGCTTCAAGCCCTCAAGGATAATGGGGGTCGCGTCCCGCGGCCCCACGTAACCGACGATTCCGCACATGGCTTACCTCCTGGAAGATTACCTCGAATAGGGAAATATACGATGGACTGTCGTAAGGTGCTCCTCACACATATCAACTAGAGTTAAACACATCCAGAAAATCCCGGACCACCGCGCCAGTCTCCGCCGGGCGCTCCATTGGCAGCAGGTGACCGGCACCGGGGATGACGACGAAACGCGCTTGAGGGAGCAACCGCTCCATCCGCGCCTGGCTCTCCGGTCGGAAAGTGGCCGAGCACTCGCCTCGGATGACAAGCGCCGGAACGCGCAGTTTCGGCACGGCCCGCCAGATGTCGGTCGGCGCGGTGGCAAAGATGTGCGCTTCCCATTCCGGCGGGTAGACCAACTCCACTTGGCCGTCCGCCCGCTCCCGCGTCCCTGCCTCCACATAGGCCCACAGGCTGGCGTCAGGCCAGGCTGCAAAGAGCGGCTTGCCGCTGTAATGCTCGTAGCAGGCCCGGCGGCTGGGCCAGGTCCGCCGGCGGCGCAGGGCTCCCCGGACCAGCGGCAGTTGTCGTCGACACCCCAGCCAGTGCAGCAGCCGCACCACCCACAGCCAGACTGGCGGCAGGATGACCGGGTCAATGAGCACGACAACACGAAAGAGATCGGGGCGACGGACGGCAGCCCACAATGTCAGCACCCCGCCCATTGAGTGGCCGACGCCGACGATGCCCTGCCGGCCCAGACCATCTAGCCCCTGGATCAGGTCGTCGGCCAGGGGATGCCAGTCCGGGGCACTCTCGGGCCGGCTGTCCGCCCACAGGGGCCGGGACGGCAGGCCGATGACATGGTAACAGTGAATGAGGGTTTCCGCCAGCGGGCGATACGTGCCCGGGGTGAACCCGTTGGCGTGGGCCAGGTGAACGACGGGGCCATCTCCACCAAAGTCGTGCAACTCGGGAGGCTGTGTTGGTTCATGCGCCATAACAGTCTCTCTCGATGGGACACTTGCAGGCGATCCCCTCGTCCGGCCCTTCAGCCCAGCAGCGATTGGCCGAGATGCAGAAAGACCGCTCCTGCAACCCCGTGCGCAACCGGTTCGGCAAATCCGGCTCGCAAATCAAGGGGCGAGAGAGGGAGATGAAGTCGGCGTCGCCAGCGACCAGCACCTCCTCCATCACCCGCTGGGAGCGGAAACCACCCACCAGAATGATAGGGAGCCGGGTCACCAGCCGCGCCTCCCGGGCCAGCGGACGGAAGTACGCCTCGTCCGCCTCGGAGCGGATTCCCGTGCGGACGTTCAGGTTCTGGCCTCCCCCAATCCCCCCGCTGATCTCCACGGCGTCCAGCCTCATCTCCTCCAACGCCGCCACCACCTGAACCCCCTCCTCGGGAGTCAGACCACCCTCTACTCCGTCCATCATGCCCAACTTGACGAACACGGGGTAGTCGGGACCGACCTGCTCCCGCACAGCCTGGCAGACGACCCGCAGAAAGCGCATCCGCCCCTCCAAGTCGCCGCCCCATTCGTCGGTGCGCCGGTTGCCCCAGGGGGAGAGGAACTGGCTGATCAGATACCCGTGGGCACTGTGGATCTGGACGCCGTCGAAGCCCGCTTCTCGGGCTCTCCAGGCAGCCCGGGAGTAGGCCCGGACCAGGAGAGCGATCTCATCGCAGGTCACCTCCCGCGCGGGTCGCTCCAGGAAGGGGGCACCCACGCCCGAGGGGGCGATGGTCTCGGAGACGGCCTGCCGGCTGCACTGCATCCCACCGTGGTTGATCTGAACCACGACCCGGCCGCCTTCCCGGTGAACCGCGTTGGCCAACTCCGCAAGTGCGGGGATCATCTCGTCGGAATAGATGCCAGCCATCTCGGGGTGAGCCTTCCCGGAGGAATGGACGTACATGTGCCCGGTGATGATCAGACCAACGCCACCCCTCGCCAATTCCTGGTAGAGCCGCTTAAGCCGGGGCTTAGGCCGGCCGCCAGCGTCCGCCAGCCTCTCGGCGGTGGCGGATCGGACCAGGCGATTAGGCAGCGCCAGGGTGCCTATGTTTCCTTGCGTAAAGAGCATACTCACCACCGGGTTATCTTGCCGCCACGTTGGCCGCCACCAGAATGGGATCCCACACCGGCGCAAAGGGTGGCGCGTAACTCAAATCCAACCGCTGCAAGTCAACCACGGTAAGCCGATGATGAAGCGCCGTCGCCAGCACGTCTATGCGCTTCGCCACGCCGCGTCGCCCAGCGATCTGTCCCCCCAGCAGCCGGCCAGTCTCCTCATCCGCCACCAGTTTGACGTGGATGGGGGCTGTGCCTGGAAAATAGTGCGAACCATCCATGGCCCTGATCATCACCGCTCGCACGGAGTATCCCAACGCCTGGGCCTGAGCCGCCGTGAGACCGGTGCGGGCCACCGCCAGATCGAACACCCGTACCACCATCGTGCCCACCACCCCGCCAAAGGTCGCCTCACCCCCGGCAGCGTTCGTCCCCGCCACGCGCCCCTGTTTATTGGCCGTGCTGCCCAGCGGGATGTAGGCCGGTTCGCCAGTGACAAGATGGAACACCTCGGCACAATCGCCCGCCGCGTACACGTCGGGCAGGTTGGTGGCGCTGGCGCCGTCGGTGGCGATAGCCCCTGTCACACCCAGCGCCACGCCCGCTGCCCGCGCCAGCGCTACCTCGGGCCGCACGCCGATGCCCAATAGCGCCACGTCGCACGGATAGCGACCACCCTCATTCCCACTCTCGCTCTCGTTCTCAACGACCACCGCTTCCACCCGGCGACTGCCCTCGAAGACGACGGGCTTGCCCATCACTACCTCTACTCCCTGGCATGCCAATTCTTCTTCTACCAACCCACGCACGTCATCGTCGAGCGCGGCACGCATCACCTTGCCAGAACGGATCACCATCTTGACTTCCAGTCCCAGCCGCCGGAAGGTTTCCGCCATCTCCACACCAACGTAGCCTCCTCCGAGCACGACTGCCCGCTGCGGTCTGTGCTCCCTGCTGTCAACGAGAAAGCGCCGAAGCGCACGCCCCTCGTCCAGCGAGCGCAGCACAAAAACCCCCTCCAGGTCGAGGCCAGGCAGGGGAGGCCGAACCGGACGCGCGCCGGTGGCGATGACCAATCTGTCGTACCCCTGCGTGAACTCGCGTCCTCCCGCCAGGTCGCGCACGGTCACCGTCCGCGTGTCGGGGTCAATCGCCGTCACCTCGTGACGGACGTGCACCTCCACGCCCTGTTTCGCCATCTGCTCCGGGGTGCGTGCGAGGAGGCTGAGGTAGTCGGCGACGTCCCCCGCGATAAAGTAGGGCATCCCGCAGGCTGCATAGGAGATATACGGGCTTTTCTCGTAGACCACAGCCTCCATTTCACGATCCACGCGCCTCGCCTTGGCGGCGGCGCTCATCCCCGCCGCCACTCCACCGATGACGATCAACCGCTTTCCCATAACCACTCCCTCCAATACAACACAGATTCGCAGGATTTACGGATTCCGATCCGTTAATCCCGCCCGTCCGTGTCTCGTCCGAGGCACTCTACCGCCACTTCACACCCGAGCGCCTCCCCCACCTCCTCCGGCCTCATCCCATCCAGTGATTGCCCCTCCGGCCCGCCGAACATCGCTGGCGGCAGCACCACCACGTCGCCCAAGTCTCGCTCCTGCAATTGTACCACCACGTCCCGCCCGGTCAACAGCCCTGCCACCGTCACCGTCTCGCCGAAGAAGCGGTTGGCCACAGACACGACCTCGACGCCCACAAGAGGCGCCATCACCTGCCGCAGCAGCGGGGCGAACAGTGTGCCCGTTACCAATGTTCGTGATTCGGGATTCGGGATTCGGGATTCGTGATTCGTGATCCGTGATTCGGATTTGCGGCCTAAAGCCTCGAGGAACTGCCTCGCCAGCCCCACACCATTCTCCGTCAAATCCAGCCCGTCGTAGGCATCCATCGGAGGGACTTCCTCACCCAAGCGAAGGTACCACTCGTCGGAGAGATAAACGAAATGGACGCCCAGCCGCTCGCGCAGACGTGCCTGCCAGCCAGTCACCTGCTCAAAGACAACCCACATTTCGGTATCTGTGTGGACGCGACAGCCTCTCCGGTGATATTTCGTCAGGCCCACCGGCACGACGCTGACCGAGCGCAGCGCCGGATACAGGCCGGCCAGGTCGCCGATGGAGCGATCCAGCCGAGGGCCATCGTTCAGGCCGGGCACTACCACGATCTGTGCGTGCACCTCGACCCCCAGGCCAGCCAGACGGCGGAGTTGGGTCATCACGTCGGGGGCGGCGGGGCTACCGAGAAGCCGACGGCGCAAGTCGGGATCGGTGGCATGGACCGAGACGTAGAGCGGGCTAAGATGCTGCTCGCCGATGCGTGCCCAGTCCGCTTCGTCCAGGTTGGTCAGCGTGATGTAATTACCGAAAAGAAAGGAATACCGGTAGTCGTCGTCTCTGACGTACAGGGAGCGGCGCAGGCCCGGCGGCATCTGGGTGACGAAACAGAACTCGCAGCGGTTGTTGCAGTGGCGTATGCCATCGAAGGTCGGACGTGCGAACTCCAGACCCAGCGGTTCGTCGTACCTCCGCTCAGCCTCAACGGTGAACGCTTCCCCCTCCCGTCGCCCCCCCAGCGTCAACTGCTCGTCGGCGAAGCAGAACCGCACGTCAATCACGTCCCGCAACCGGTGGCCATTGATGGAGAGCAGTTCATCCCCTGGTTCCAGGCCAACCCGCCCGGCCAGGCTATTTGGCTCAACCGAGGAAATTGTATCTCCCCCCGTTCTCCATTCTCTATTCTCCACTCTCTACTCCCCATTCTCCACCAGCCGCTTCACCTCAGCCAACACCTCCTCCACGCTCAGTTCGGTCGTGTCCACGACGACAGCGTCTTCGGCCACGCGCAGCGGTGAGTCCGTTCGATGGCTGTCAATCTCATCGCGGCGGCGCATCAATGCCAGCACCAGTTCGTAATCCGCCTCCTCTCCCCGCGCCCGCATCTCCCAACAGCGACGCCGAGCCCGCTCTTCGACGCTCGCATCCAGGTAGATTTTGAGGTCAGCGTCGGGCAAGACAACGGTGCCAATGTCGCGCCCCACCATCACCACCCACCCCCTCACCGCCACCCGCCGCTGCTGCGCAACGAGCGCTCGCCGCACACCAGGGTACGCGGAGACGGGTGAGACATTGGCGTCCACATCCGGTGTGCGGATAGCCCAGGTGACGTCCACCCCATCGGCCAGGATGGTGTACTGGCGACTGTCATCCACCGTCGGCGGGGTCACGTCAATGCGGAGTTGCTCCGCCAACTGCGTCACCGCCGCCTCGTCCCCGATAGGTATGGACCGCTCCAGCGCCGCCCAGGTCACGGCGCGGTACATCACGCCGGTGTCGAAGTAGAGGTAGCCCAGCCAGCGGGCGAGCGCCTCGCCGACAGTGCTCTTGCCCGAGGCAGCCGGACCATCAATGGCAACCGTGGATGGCTTCAACGTCGTCTCTTGCTCCTCTTGCTCCTTTTGCTCCTTTTGCTACTTTGTGGCCTCCGCACCGCCGACCGCAACGCTTTCACCTCTGCGTTGGCGAGTTTCCGCCACTGCCCCGGCTTCAGATCCCCCAGGCGGAGTGGCCCGATGCTGACGCGGATGAGCCGGTACACTGGGTAGCCCAGCATCGTCGCCACACGGCGGATCTGCCGCTTGCGGCCCTCTCGCAACACCACCAGCAACCAGGTATGGTCTCGCCCGTGGCGGAGAACGGAGACGCCGGCGGGCGCTGTCAGCCGGCCGTCCAGAAAGACTCCCTGTCGCCATCGCTCGAGCGTCTCATCGTCCGGGTGACCCTCCACGTAGACGTGGTACTCTTTGGTGTGCTCGTAACGTGGATGTGTGAGCCGGTTAGCCATCTCGCCGTCATCAGTGAGCAGAATCAGCCCCTCGCTCCGCAGGTCAAGCCGTCCTACCGGGAAGAGTCGGCCCGGCAGCGACACCAGGTCCCGTACAGTGGAAAGGCGGCCCGAACCGTCCCCCTCGTCGGAGAGGACGCCTCGGGGTTTGTGGAGAGCCACGTATGTGCGGCGGCGCTTCACCGGCACCGGCCTCCCGTCCACGGTGATACGGTCGCGGGCCTGGTCGGCCTTCTGGCCCAATTGAGCCACCCGCCCGTTGACCGCGACTCGCCCCTCGCGGATCAGTTCTTCACAGGCCCGGCGGGAATCGATGCCCGCGCGGGCCATGATTTTCTGCAAGCGTTCTTCCATCTATGTAGCCTCCGGGGAACCGACAGTATTATAACGCAGATGGGCAAAAGGGACAAAGGGGGACACAGCGGCGAATCAGAGAGCCAAAGGGGGCTCATTTTATGGCATGTCATCAAGGCGGCTGGGAGGTGCGGCGGTTGAATAACGACCAACCGCGCCTTGGGGCCAAGGCGCGGTTGAGGGATATTGGGGCGCAGAATCAGTCAACACTCGGCGTAGAAGGCGATGCAGATGGTGCCTGGCCCGACGTGAGTGCCGATAGCGGGGCTGACCGTGGTGCGGTAGACCGTGGAGATACCGAACCGTTCCCTTACCTGTTCAGCAACAGCCTCTCCTTCCTCGGGACTATCCACGTCAACGACGGCTACTTCTGCCATCCGTTTCCCGCCCAGCCGCTCCTCAGCGACCTCCAACATCTGTGCGACTGCCTTGCGCTTGGTGCGCACTTGGGCCAGTGGCTCGATGCGTCCGTCCTCCAGGTGCAAAAGCGGCTTGATGTTCAGCGCGGTTCCCAGCAGCCGCTTGGCCCCGCCAATGCGCCCGCCCCGGTGCAGGTACTCCAGCGTGTCCACGGCGAAGAGAAGATGTACCCTGTCCCGCATTTCCTCGGCTGCGGCAACGACTTCATCGAGAGACTTGCCAGCGGCCGCCGCCCGTGCAGCAGCCAGCACGATGAATCCCAATCCCATTGAGGTCGAAAGCGAATCCACGATTCGGATCGTGAGTTCGGGAAGTCGCGCCAGCGCTGCCTGCGCGTTGGCGACAGTGCCACTGAGTTTCGAGGTCAGAAAGACGCCGACGGTAGCATCAGCCCCGGCACCTACCTGCCGGAAGAAGTCCTCAAACTCTCCAGCCGAGGGCTGAGAGGTGGTGGGAAAGGTCTTGGCCTCTCGCAAGCGACGATAGAAGGTGGGGGGGTCTATGTCCACTCCGTCCCGGAAGCGCTCGTCGCCCCAGATGAGCCACAGGGGGATCACCGGAACACTCAAGCCGCCCAAGGCTTCTTTGGGAATGTAAGCCGAACTGTCCATCACTACTGTAATCTTGTGACCGTTCATAATCGCCTCCCTTGCTGGACATTGGCAAATAACGATTTTCGTAACCAGTAATTAGAACACTCCACACGTGGGCAAGATGCGCTCGCGGGGGTAGACAACGAAGAAGGAGCACTCTACCGCCCCAGGCTGCGCAAGTTCGCGTCGCCGTACACAACTAAAACCCCAAAATGTGACCGCAATTTCGATGCACGGGACATTTTTGACACGCTTCATGAAACGCTCGCATGTTATACTATCTGAAAACCCGCAATGCCCGCCATAAGAATTATAACAGGAGGAGCGAATATGTCTCTGAACACATTTCTGGAACAAATTCTGTCCGGGAACGACAGTCGCCACCGCCCCCGCAACCTGTTCAGCCGGTTCCTGCACAAGAACAAGGGCGACGACCTATTGCCCAGCGGCTACCGGCGGAGCGAGTATCACCGTCACGGAGTGACCGACGACGACATCGACTTCTGGGGTCTCGACCAACCCGGTACACCTCCCCCAAGTGTGGCAGCATGGATGATGATGGCCTCGCTAGATGAGATGGACGCCGATAGCGCTGGGCTCATCAACGACCCTTTCGATGATCCTGTCTCATGGCAGTGCGTGCTCTGCCAGACGAGCGTCTCCAATCTCGCGCCTCTAGCCACCGCCTCCCCGCCAGCGCCGCATCCGCCCGCTGCCGCTGGGAAGCCGTCCTTACGGAGCACCGGGAGCGGTCTGGTCATCGCCACACCGGAAAACGTGGCCTGGCTGCTTTCGCAGCCACGGCCCCCCCGCTCCTCGGGCGCAGCGCCAACCACAATAGGCACTGTCCTGACGACGCGCTCCTCGGCAGGGGGTTCCGTTGCGCCAGGAGTCTCAAATGAGCTATCTGCCCCCTGTCCACTGCTTGTGACAGAACCACGCAGGGGACTCAAGCCCAAACCACCCGCCGACCGGCCCGCGACGCCGAGCCAGGCCCAGCGCGGATTCGAGCGACTTTTGCTTGACCTGGGCACACCGGCTCGGTCGCCCCATCTCCGCGGAAAGTCGCCCGGACGGCCCAAGGGCTATCGCCCGAAGCATCGAGAGCGCCTCCCGGTGGTGTACAAGGGCAAGAAGCAGGCCATCGGCATTACCTGAAACCATCTTTGACTCGCTCGTTGACGATTTCTCAGCGAACCGCACCCGGTTCGTTAGCTCTGTTTGTCCAAACTCCAATGTTCTACGAGATCGACTATTCTCTGCCCGCGAGAACGAGGGGACGATCAGTCCCCTGGGGTCACCGCCTGTGGTGAGCGAAGTCGAACCAACGGCGAAGTCCCCTGCGCTGGCGGTAGTCCGCCGGCCGCCCCTGGCGGAGGTGAGGCCGGTAGACCCTGCCGCGTACAGTCAGGGGGCATTGTTCTGAGTGAGAGGGAGCGGCAGCTGTGCCGCTCCCTCCAAAGAGCAATCTTCCATCGGATGGCGACGGACCTGCTTATTGACCCTTCTCTAGCAACCCTTCGGCTGGCACACCGACCCACCTGGACAGTACTTCAACGACGGCCTGGGCAGTGACGACCAGCCCTGTGCCCAGGTCAGCGGGGGCGCTGATAGTGGGACGCGGGCACACGCTTCATCCAGCAGGTCCAGTGCCTTGTCAGGCAGGTGGCGATCGGGTAGCCAGCCTGCGGAGAGGTGCATGCCAGCCTCCAGCGCATCGTCGGCGATGAGCGCACCGTGGTGGGTCTCGTACCGCTCCTTGACGCCTTGCAGGATCGCAAACGCCTCCTCCGGCGTGGGATCTCTCACCCATACCGGTTGGAAGCGGCGCTCCAGGGCGGTGTCCTGTACCGCATCCGCGCCGCAGGGTGCGAAATGTACTGCCGGTACTCATCGGTCGTATGACGCTACGACGACTTGTTATTCCTGGGGGCTTGTCATCGGAGACACCAAGTATGGTTCCATACCTTCTGGGAGGCACCGAATCACGTCAACGCATTTGTTTAAGCAGATCGCTCGGCAGCTTCTCGAACATCTCCACTCTTTTCTGCCGGAGTTGCTCCAGGTGCTGATTGGCAGTATCGTAATCTGCCCGCGAAGCTGCACGTTCCATCTGCATGATAATCTGTTCTGCTTGACTTCGATCAATCGCTGATGTTTTTGGATCCTCAGCCGCCCATTTTGCCCAGAACACATCCCAAGTCGGAACTGGAAAATTCTTTGCCAGATCTTGCATGCGCCCTAACAAGGGCTGAGCACGTACTTGATCCTCCATCTCCAATACAGGTTTGGCCTCAGCTACAAGTTGTAATGCCTGTTCCGCTTGCCCAGGGTTTAAGTACTTTTTTAAGAAGGGAAACTGCGCTACACTCTCTAGATAAAAGATGAAGAAACCAAGATTCTCAAGTATCTCAGAGAGGGGTTTTTCCTGGGTTTCCTTGCCGGCAAAGATGAATTTTCCTTCAATAAGGGTCTCGTCTTCCAGTTTCCTCACAAAGGACCGTACAGTGAGTATCCCGTCCCCGTCTATGCGCATTTCCACCATGACGGGGGTATTGCTGGGAAGCCCTGGTGGCAATCTATCATTATACATCACAGCTATATGCTCCCATTTTTCACGCGGGGCATCCTCTGTTTCAAGCTCATACACGGGCAGACGATAATACTCCCGCCCAAAACTGCTGGTGAACAGTTCGCGTTTGAATGGTTCATCGGTTGGATAGAGAGTGCTTTTTGGGATCACGGTAGCAAACTGACTGCCGTCTATGGTCTCAACCCCGATGTACATAGGTGTAATGTCCGTTATGCTGGCAACCTGATCACCAGCAAAGACGGCGCCGATAGTAGCGCCGCAATTCCAACATTCCCGACGACCTTGGCGGTTGGGCTTTCCACATTCATCACACAGGATGTGGGGTTGCTGTTCCTCGTCACCCAGTTCCCGTGGTTTGCCACAGGAGTAGCATGTCTCCTCTATGCCCTTATTGACAGCATCACAGTGTTGGCACAACCACTCAATGGGGATGGTCGTTTGAACGGCTGCGCCCAGAGCGACACATTGCATTGGATCAACGTCAATCTCGATCTTGTCACCAAATATCTCCTTTAGTCTTTTTCGGATGATGGGGACGCGCGTCATTCCACCTACAAGCAAGACACGATCAATGTCCTCCACCTCAATGTCGTCATCTCTCAACGCCCGGTATGTGATGTCAACTGAACGTTGTACTAAATCCTCCACAAGTTCCTCAAAGTGGGCTCGTGTGATAGTGTAGTCAATATTGATCGGCTTGCCCTGTCTGGTCTGGAAGGCCGCACCCCCTGGGATTCGAGCCTCCTTCTCCCGGGACAACTCTATCTTGGCTTCTTGTTCAGCCCGCCCTTTGAGTATGTACTTAGCACCATCATCTTGACTGAGATCTTCCCCGTACTCGCGCTGGATTTTGGCCAGCATCTCGTCAACGATGAGTTGATCAAAATCATCTCCGCCCAGGAAGTTATCACCGGCAATGTGCAGCACGTCAAAGTTGCCGCCTGACACCACCAGGATGGAGATGTCGAACGTGCCACCACCCAGGTCGTACACCAGAATCCGCTGAGGCTCGTCGCTCTCTTCTTCAACCCCAAAGGCCAGGGCTGCTGCTGTCGGCTCGTTGATAATGCGCAACACCTTGAGGCCGGCGAGTTGCCCAGCCTCGCGCGTGGCATTCTTCTGGCGCTGCCCGAAATAGGCCGGTACAGTGATTACAGCATGGGTTACCTCTTCCCCGAGCACAACCTCTGCGTCTTTCTTGAGCTGCTCCAGGATCATTGCTGAGATTTCAACAGGGCTGTAATACTTACCATCAAGCAGTACTTCGACCTCACCATTGGACGCTTTCCGGGTTTCGTATCCAACGTGCTCCAAGGCCCTCTGAACAATTTCGTCGTCATAATCTCTTCCAATGAAACGTTTAGTGGAATAGACGATGTTCTTAGAGCCCGTGCGCATCCGCTCTTTCGCATCCTGCCCCACAATTCTGCGGCCTTGCTCAATCATCACAACCGATGGAGTGAAGGGAGATCCTTTGGCATTGTGGATCGGCTTGGGGCGTCTCTTGCGCCAATAGGCTGCTGCGCTGTTGGTTGTACCGAGATCGATTCCAATAACACGGCCCATTTGTTAATTCTCCTCTCGTTGAGTTGCTATGATTACGGCTGCTTTGCGCAGCACTTTGCCCTTCCACAGATAGCCTTTTTCAACAATCTGTGTGACGACAACATTGTCGCCGGTTCCGCTATCCTCACGCGAGACGATACGCGTCGTCTCAGGTGGCGGGTACTGACCTGTACTCAAGGCAATAACCTTGACGCGCCGTCCTCTCAGCGAATTCCTCAGTCTCTTGCCAAGATTCTGAGCTGTCTGCTTCAATTGCTCCAGTGCGCTGTAGTATTCCTTCCCGCTCAACGTTGCGCCCGGAATCTGAAGAGCGACCACGCGTTCTACTGTGTCCAATGATTTGACAAGACCCAGTAAGTCCACTTGATATTGCTGCTCAAGTTGATGTTCATAGTCTTCGATCATTTCTTCCAGGTCATCAAGATGATTCAGCCATTCGTCTATGCTCTCGTTTGCAGGATGTGACATTGGCACCGGCGGTGCGTTCGCTTGTTCGGCCAGCTTCCTGAGCAGAGCCTGGATTGGGACAGCTAACAGTTCGAAGCTGCGCCTGAACTCACCGTACTTCTTTTCGTAATGCCGGCTATGAAACTCGGTAGAATCTTCGAGACCTTTGGACAAGCCAACCCTCGTCCTCTCCAGAAACCTGCGCAGGTGTGACCGCCTCCGAGAAGCCTTTCTGGTCATGTCTTTCAGTTGGGCCGAGAGTTCCTGACACTCTTGTTGTAACCCTTCAATTGACTCACTTGATTTCATCTCAACCATTCTTTCAGAAAGTCCTCCAGGCCGTCATACTCTGCGGAGAGTTCCGGTTGGCGTTGCGGTTCTGGGAGTTCAGTAAAGGTGTGTCGCAGAGTGGCCTCTATCAAGGCTTGCAGGTCTTGCTTGAGGATGGCTGAACGATCCAGATACGACAGCCAATCAGGTGGTTCTGCGGTCTCGTCGCAGAATTCAGTTACCACCCGACTGCCATCGAAGTCGCCTGTGAAGTCAGGTGTCAGAGCATCCACAACAATACGCTTTTCCGGTGAGCGGAGTAAGTCGTAGGCTCGCCGTGAGCGCCGTCTATCCTGACCACTTCCTCGCGATTGCTTGGCTCCCTCCCTTCCAAATGCTGCCTGTTTGATTGCCTTCTTGTCGGCATTCAGGTCAAGTCCCAAGATGTCGTAGGGATTATCATCCGCCAATCTTTTCATCAGTAGTAGCCTCCAGCCAGACTAAGATTACGAAATGTGTCCACTGTTGTATAACTTCGCGCCAAGGTCCGTGTAAAGAGCAGAAAGCAGGCCCTCAATATTGAGGGCACTGTGGTCGTAAGGCAGGTTGATTGCCGCCTCGAGCCGCCTTATAGCTTCGTCATATTGGTTACGCTGAGCCAGGTAAACTGCATAATCATGAACTACTGCAACCAGAAAAGTTAGGTACTCCTGCGTCTGTCCATACTCAGACGCTTTTTGTGCATAATTCAGAGTTGCGCTCCACTTGCCCTGTTCGCTGCATTTTATCGCCAGCTCGCGATAAATCATGGCGAGTAAACTGGCGGTACCTTGATCTTCCTCATACTCCATGGCGCGCAGCGCATCTTGAGCCGCTGGTTCAAGTTGCCCTTCTTGCGCTTTGGCCAGGGCTCGATTGTGATAAACCATCGCAGCACCTCTGCGGGCCCTAAGGTTCGATGGATCAAGAGCAAGGGCTTCCTCAAAACGCTTCAGAGCTGTTTCGGGATCATCATCCTGGCGTGCCTCAAATCCCCAAAGAACCAATGCCTCGCTCAACAGGGTACTGAGCTCTACATACTGGCCCCGCAAAGCAGAACGAGTCTGCTTTAGTTCCTGGACCGCATCTCCATACTCTTCTTCCTGGATTTTCTGGTTAGCCCACCCGACTACAGCATCTACCAGTAGTTGTTCTAATTCAGTATTCAGCGGCTGCAAGTCGAGGCCTTCCCTGGCTGCGCTGATAGCATCGTCCCATCTCCCACTGTTGACCAGTTCCCTTGCGTACAATTCCAGAGCACGCGCTATCTCGCGTCGAATCTCATTACTTTGTGTCTTGTGGCGGATATTTACCCCAAAAGTTGCACCAGTAGGCACTGTGTGAAGTTGACCTCCTCTGGCAAGTGTGAGATCATAGAAATTGCACAGAGGAGGCAAATATGGCAAAGCGATACTCAGC
>Ga0208279_1000330_pt1 | contig 40733 bp, 33 predicted proteins | sample AntAceMetag02UKM_FD_184766 | JGI IMG/M metagenome (GOLD analysis project Ga0208279, IMG submission 184766) | Saline lake microbial communities from Ace Lake, Antarctica - Antarctic Ace Lake Metagenome 02UKM (SPAdes) (version 2) | ecosystem: Environmental > Aquatic > Non-marine Saline and... | reverse complement strand
CGTCCCATTGTGCCTCGGTCAACTCAATGCCGTGCCCCATGGCCATGACCTCCCAGTGGCTATATCGCCACTTGAAGGATCGACCACTACGGGCGTTTTCAATGAATCATTTTGCGTTTCTACTTAGGAGCCTGAACGACCAGACTCCGACCGCTTGAGGCTTCTGCGCTATCGAAAGGCGCCGACGGCCTGACGGAGCGGCTCGAAGCTGGGCAGATCCTTGATGGGAACGGCGCCCCAGGTGGTGTTGAGGTGCCCCAGCATCTTCTCATCGTCGAAGGTCTGTGAATAATCGATCAGGGCCTTGGCCGGCGCTGGTTTCCGCCAACTGGCGGGCCAAACGCGGAAGCCTTTCTTGAGGAACATCGGGATCGATTCGTAGGCCTCGCGCGGCTCGTAGTGCCAGTCGCAGATGATGATGTCCTTGGGAATCAGATCGATCGCGCCGGCGGTCCCGTTGGCGCTGGCCTCCCACTTGCCATACTTGATCTCATTGGCGTCGATCAGCCGGTCGCCCCACATCAGCATCTCCAGCTTGTGCTTGCCCACCAGATGCTGGTGGTAGTCGTTGACCGCCTTAGCAAAGAGTTTCGCCTTGTCCTTGCCCTTGCAGCGGGAACACGCATCACTGCCGATCAGGAACGTCTCATCGAGCCCGACGTGAAGGGCATCGGCCTCGAAGACTTCGATCAGCTCATCGATAAGATCGAACACGATCGGATTGACCTCCGGATGCAACGGGCACCAACTGCGACAGTAGATCCCCTCGTTGTCGGGGTACTTCCCCGGCGTCTCGTCAAACTGGGGATACTTGGTCAGGAGGGGATACGTGTGCTTGCTCCACGATTGATGACCGAGACACTGGAACTGGGGGATCAGCCGAATGCCGTGCTCTCGGCACGCCGCCAGGAGCTTTCCGATCTGCTCGGGGCTGCTCGGATTGCCCGCCCGCAGTTCGGGATGAGACTGGTAGGCGTATCCATAATTGATCTCACCGATGATAACGTTGATGCCCGCCTCCGCCAGAGGCCCAACGACTTCGGTCAATTGCGCTGTCTTGTCGCCACTGGTCATGAGCACGTGCACGCCCAACCAGGGCTTCGGCTGTCCGGCCCCCAGAGCCGTGGACGACAGGAAGAAACAGATGAGAACAAACAAGGACTTCTTCATAGCAGAACCTCCCAGGCCAAAACGGCGGTGAAAACCACCGCTCCAATCAGTTTCCATAACCTTCTCTGCCGACGCAGCCGACCATACGACAGACGGCTTCGAGATTCACACGATCGATCTCGTCGAACGAATCAGGTTGATTAGAATCGACATCAAGCACGGCCGCAAGATCCCCTTCCGGCGACAGTACGGGAACCACAATCTCCGAACGCGTTGAAGTGGAACAGGCGATATGGCCGGGAAACGCCTGAACATCGGGCACCACCTGCGTCTGACGGAAGCGCGCGGCCGCTCCACAGACGCCCCGCTCAAACGGAATCTGCAGACATCCGTGCCCTCCCTGATACGGCCCGATCTTGAGCAGGCCCGGCTCGACCACACGGTAGAAGCCGGTCCAGTCGAAATGGTCCATGCCGTGATGAAGCTCGCAGGCTACGGTCGCCATCACCGCGATCGGATCCGCCTCATCGGCAATCAAAGACCGGATGTTGCGCAGGACGAGGTCATACGATTCCTGTTTCTCTCGTTGGTCCATCGCCCAAGACTCCAGGGGACAATCCAAAACGGTCCCGGATCAACTCTACCCTTCGCTGGCAACCTTCAGTATCTCTCGAACGATCTCCTCGGTCAGTTCATATCCCTTCAGGTCGGGGAAACCTTCCCAGACGACGTATCCGCCCGGTTCCAGGATGATGACGTGAGGGATGCCGGAGACACCGAGAGCGTCCTTCGTGCGGTGCTGTGTATCAATAGCCAAATAATACTCGGGTCGAGGTTCCGTGAGCTTGCGCACGTCCTCCTCGCTCTCGTGAGAGATACCGATGACGACCAACTCCTCGCCAAACGCCTGTTGGAATTGGTTCAGAAGCGCGATAGACTTCCTGCACGGCGGACACCACGTGGCCCAGAACTCAATCAAGACGCACTTGCCTTCCGTATCCGGCTTCTCGGTCAACCACTTCTCTACGATAAGCTCAGGGGCCTCCTCCCAGAGTATAGACTTGGCCCACAGATACTTCCCGTCCACAATCTCGGTCGGTGCCTCATCGTTGGCATCGAACGGGGAGTTGGCGGCGAAGACGGGTATGTCATCCGCCTCGATGGTCTCCTCAGCCTCCGGCACGCTCGGCCCAGGCTCGGCCGAGGAACTGACCGAGTTTGGCGCCGACGGGGTATCCTCCTCACCACCGGGTGAAGACTTGCGGTCACACCCCCACCCGACAAGACCCACGACAACCAACAGCAGTGCAACGCGTCTAGTGAATTTGAATGCGTTGTGGAAGCACACTTCGGCCATAATCGCACGCCCCCTTATTCAAGAAATCGTGTTGAACGACGCCGCCCCAGAGACCCTATCAAAACTGAACATCCGGATGGCTGAAACGCAACCCATCCCCATCGTGATACGTCGCGTACTCGGTAACGATCGCGCCTTCCGGCCCAGCGATCATCCAGTGCTTGGACTCGGCCTGTTCCAACGTGCCGATTTCACCGACAGTCAGCTTCTTCTCCGTTCGAGCGACGGCGCACTCTCTGTGACTGGGCGGAATCCGGCCTTCGACACCGAGCGTGGGCTCGCCTTCTCCATAGATATACACCCAGCCGTGCCGAGGCTGCCAGGACTCCATTTTCGGGCCCGCCTCTTCGGTGCGCAGATGGCAATGCTCGGGAATCATCTGCCCCGGCAACAGGTATATCTCGTGTCCGAAATAGCCGTCGCGCTTGTTGTTGACCCAGAAGATGCCCGCCATGCCGACTTCAGCAAACTTGCCCAATCCGAAATCAATCGCCCAAAACTCTTCTCCTTTGAGCCGGGGACAGATCGGATGTTTGTGGTATTCCATCATCTCGTAATAGGCCTGCTTGGCCTTCTCAACATCGAAGGTCCCGTCAGCCTGGTAAAAATCCTCGTTCTTGTACTGCATAAACTGCGTGTTGGAGGTGCTCATGCATTCCTTTCCGGCGGGCTTCCGGCACAAGCGCCGGAAGCCGCAAGAGGCCCTGAAGCGGCCTATTTCTTCAACGTTTGGTAGAGATCATAAGCCTTGTCGGGCTTCTCACCGTCGTGGACAACGGCGCGAACGGCCTGAAGCATCGCGGGCGGATCGTCGGCCAGGAAGATATTCCGACCCATGTCCACACCGGAGGCGCCCTGGTCGATCGCCTTGTAAGCCATGGTCAAGGCGTCCAATTCAGGCAACTTCTTGCCGCCGGCGATGACGATGGGAACCGGACAACCGGCCACGACTTCTGCAAAACCGGGCTCGCAATAGTAGGTTTTCACGAAGTGCGCGCCCAACTCTGCAATCACGCGACAGGCCAGGCCCAGATAGCGCGAATCGCGCACCATTTCGCGGCCCACCGCGGTGACGCCCAACGTGGGAACGCCGTAGCGATTGCCTTCATTGATCAGTCGGGCCAAGTTGCAGAGAGTCGCCTTCTCGCCCGGTCCACCGATATAGACCTGGGTCGTCACGGCACTGGCGTTGAGACGAAGCGCATCCTCAATAGTGACACCGATCACCTCATCGCTCAACTCTTTCAGGATGGTCGCGCCGGTGCTGCACCGCAAGACCACGGGCTTGTTTACCTCGGGCGTGATGGAGGTCTGTAGGGCACCCCGCGTGCACATCAGGCAATCCGTATAGGGCAGCAGCGGCGGAATGCTCAGATCAATGCGCTCCAGCCCGGAGGTCGGGCCCATGATGTATCCATGGTCGAAGGCCAGCATGACGGTTCGGCCACTCTTGGGATTGAAGATCCTCGACAGCCGATTCTTCATCCCCCAGCCCAGATGCGAGGCGCCTTTCAAGAAGAAGCCGGGCGTCTCCATCGGCACATCTACGCTGAAGCTCTTGCTTTTCTCACCACTGGTATCTCGATCAACCATCGTTTTGAACTCCTTCAACAAAACCCTTGAATATCAGAGAAACGGAAACGGCGCCCGGGTCTTCGTGACCCAGGCTCTGCTGGCCGGCGTTTTTGGCGCGACCCAAGCGGGGTTGCAAATCCTTGGTCGACAGGGCTCCGGCGCCGGCCGCCTGGGCGGCACGCTCGAGCACGACTGCGAGAGCCAATCCTTCGTCGGCGGCCTGGCGAGTCGCCTGGACCGCCGGGACCAGCGCGTCGACAACGGTCTTATCCCCGACCTGGGCCTTGGTCTGCTTGCACAGGGAATCCAGGCCGGCCTTGAATATCTCGGCTAGAGCCGCGGCGTCAAGGCTTTCTTTGTCCGCCGCGCCTTCCGACATACCCATAAAAAACGAACCGAACAGAGGCCCCGTAGCGCCGCCATCGGTGCCCATCACCGCCCAGGCAATCTCGCCCAGCAACGTGTCCATACGGTCGGAACTGGATGCGTCGACGGCTTTCTTGAGGTTCTCCATCGCACGAAGCATGGTCGTGCCGTGGTCGCCGTCTCCGCCATACGAATCCAACTCGGAGAGCCTCTTGTGATTTGCGCGGATCTGCTCGACCGCGCCCAGCAGCATTCTTGCCAGACCCTGGCAATCCAATGTATCAGTCATTGTCACTATTCCTCGTCCTACAACACGCACCTGACGGTTAACGCTTTAGATGGCCAGACACGGGCATTTGCACGGCGCATCCCACAACTCGGTGAGTTCGGAATCCAGTCGGGCCAGGAACATTTGGAAGCCTCCCATTTCCTGAACGGTCAGAAACTCTCCGGCCACGCTGCGCGCCAGGTTGATCTTCTTCTGGTCGAGGATTTCCTTGCAACTGTTCAAGATGACGTACTGTTCCATCAGCGTCGTGGAGCCGACCCCGTTGATCATCACGAGGACGTCCTCACCCGCCTTGACGGAAAGGTCCTCAACGAGCGCGTCCAGCATGATTTCAGCCGTTTCGCGCGCGGTCTTGATCTTCATCTGTCCACTGCCGCTCTCGCCATGCTGGCCCATGCCGATGATCATGTCCCCTTCCGGGATCTCGGAAATGGCGTCACCGGTGCAGGGGTGCGTGGCCGGCGCGACGGCAACCGCCAGGGTGGCCATGTTCCGCTCCAAACGATGAGCCACTTCCCAACACTCGTCCAGGCTACGACCCTGCTCGGCAGCCGCACCAGCAGCCTTGATCACCGCCAGGCACCCGATCAGACCGCGGCGCTCTTCCGGTTTGTCGCGTGGGCCGGTCGAGATATCTTCGCTGGTCAGGATCTGCTTGACGTTGATCCCTTCCTTCTCGGCCATCTGCATCGCCATATTGGCCGACATGATGTCCCCGGCGTGGTTGAGCACCACCAGCAGAACGCCGGCCGGCCGATTGGCCATGCGTAGAGCCTCCAGCACGCGGGGAGGACCCGGGGCGGCGAAAATCTCGCCCGGGACGCTGATGTCGAGCATCCCTTCGCCAACGTAGCCGCTCAGGGCCGGCTCGTGCCCGCTGCCACCCAGGGTCACCAGAGCGACTTTGTCTTCGGACTTGGGATTGACGCGCACCACCATATTATTGCCGGCCAGTTTCACTTTATCCGCGTTGGCCAGGGCGAAACCGTTGAGCACCTCGTTGACCAGGTTGTCGGGATCGTTAATGAATTTCTTCATCATCATTGCTTCGGTCCTTTCCGCACTGTCTGCGCCAGGTTATTTCTGTTCCATCAACTCAATGACCGCGCCGTTATCATTGATGAATGCGACGCGCAGCGCCTCGGTCGCGTCGAACGGCTCGATGATCACGTTCCGGCCCTTCAGCGCCTCGTCCAGGCTATCGACTATGAAAGCGGCGTGAGGCTTGGTCTGCACGTCCGGATGCATCGGGCTGCCCGATTCGAAACGAAGGTACTCCACCCTAAACGGATGGACCTCGGCGTCGGTAATGTACACCTTGGCGCCTTCAATGTAGATCTCATTTTCCTGCGCGGCGTCCACGGGAACACCAAAATGGTGAAACGTACCTGCTGCCATAATATTTCCCTTTATATCATGTGTTGGAAAACGCACACCCCGCAGCCCTGTTCCCAGACTGCGGACGACTTTCTACTGGACGCTCCAGTCGTTCTTCTCGCGCATATCACGACGGAACTGCTCGACAATATGGTGCACGGAATCTCGTTGGCTGGTGGGATCGCCTTGGGTGCAGGCGACCCGCACGACCTTGGTGAGCCGTTGAATCCTCCGACTCATCAGATCCTTTTCCTGCTCCGTGCCCCAGAAACCCACTAGCACTTCCGGCTGCCACCCGGTCTCTTCGTCGGCCCCGTAGCCTACGACCGTATCGACATTGATGCTGCTATTGCTAAAGGCCGAAGCCACGCTCGTCAGCGCCCCGGCGCGATCGACCACCTGGACCCTGAAGGCCCAGTACGTCCTCTGACTCTCATCCATCCTGAAGCCCTCCACAGAGTCGTCCTTCCTGTGGCAATTGGTAACGTATAACTTTGACTCGCCCGGATAGTACGTCCACAGCGCCGGTGGCGAGTGCTTCCATTTCGAGTGAATCCCTGTAGACCAGAATAGGCGCCAATCGCCCCACGCGTTTGCGAAGTGAGTTGCGAATCAGTTCACTCCGCATGAGCCCACCCATCAGGACAATCGCCTCTACGTCGCACCCGGCCGCCACGTACGCGGCGCCGATCCCTTTACCGATCTGATACACCATGGCCGCCACCACGCGCTCGGCCAGTGCGTCCCCTTCGGCAATACGTTTTTCGATCACCTCCATGCGATGTTCGCCCAAATAGGAGCGGAGACCGCCATTGTCGGTGAGTTCCCGAACCAGCTCATCCCGAGTGAAGCGGCCAGAATAACAGATATCGATCAATTCCCCAAGAGGAAGTTGGCCTGCACGGCACGGCGTGAAGGGGCCTTCCCCCAGAAGTCCAATGTTGTTATCCACAATCTTGCCCCGGCGAACCGTCGCGATCGTGATGCCGCCCCCCAGATGGGCGACCACCAGATTGATCTGATCCATCGGCCTGCCGACATCTCTGGCGGCCCGCTTCATGGCCATGCGAACACTGAGTATGTGGGCCGTGCTCCGGCGCTCGATGCCCTCGAAGCCGGAGATTTCCGCCTGCGAGTCGAACTCATCGACCACCACCGGGTCGACAACGAACGCCGGGATGTGAAAGTGCCGGGCCAGTTCAGCGGCCAGAGGCGCGCCGAGATTGCTGGCGTGCGATCGCTCCGGATACTTCAACACGGCGTCCACGATGTCCTGGTTCACGACGACACGATCGCCGCTCACTTCAGCCACCTGGTAGGTGCCACTAGGGAGCTTTTCCGGCGGGCGAGGCAGGAATCCCCCCCGGCCGGAGACAGCGTCCAATCCCTCGACGTCCTGTTCCTTCAGATGTTCGCAGATGGTCTGTCTGAGCTTGCGTACACCCTCAAGCTGCTCGGCCGGCGGTTTCTTCGTGTAAGGCGACGTCGGCGTCTCGAAGTCCCAGAGGCACCGATCGTTCTCGAAAACAGCGACCTTGAGCGAGGTTGAACCCGGATTGACCGCCAGGACACGATGGCACGGGCCCGGCGCTGCGACCGAAATCGCCGTTTCCTCGCGACGCTGCTGGGCACGGCGCTGTGCATAGATGCTACACAGGGCAACCGAATCCAGCCTTGTCTCCAGCGTGTCGGCCCGTGAGAGGATAACGTAGGGGATGGGAAAACCCACGGTAATGCCGGCAATGGAGGCCTGGCCGTAACGGGTCATGGCTGTGATGGCCTTGTAGAGGACATTGGCCGCGTCGATGCCCGGACAGACCAGAATATCCGCCTTTCCGGCGACCTCTTCGGCCCCAGGCAGATCGGGCATCCCTTTGATCGCGACCGATTCCGGTGCGGTGGCCAGATCAAACGAAAGGGGTCCGCAGACAACCGCGTCGGACCACTGACGGCGCGCGAGCTCGAGCCCCATCCAGGTGGATGGGAGCGACGGAATCTGTTTCTCGTTGGCCGAGAGAATCGCCACTCGGGGCCGGGCGATCCCCATCACCCAGTGCGCCACGTCAACCGCATTTTGAATGAGATCCACCATCCTGCCAAAGTTGCAGACCGTGGTCACGCCTGGATCGGTCAGGATCATCGGCCGGCCGTCGGCGATGGCTGCCGCATCGAAAACGGACGCCAGCGTCACCGTGGACCGTTCCGCCAGAGGAAGCATATGGCGATTGATGATAGGCGTGGAGATGTTCCCCTTGAGAACGATATCCACGTCCCCCTTGCGGATATGGGCGACCGTGGCGCGGGCGATCTCCTCTTCGCTATCGACCGGCACGATATCACTCGAATCGATCTCGATGCCCGACTCGGCCACCGCTTTGGCAAGACGATCCCGGTGTCCGACCAGAATGATGCGCTTTATGATTCCGTGATCCCGCGCCGCCTCGACAAGCTGCAGGTCCTCGAGACGATCGCCTCCCGGGACGATCACGGACGAGGCGCGAAGCCGGCCCGCGATCTCAACCAGATCGGAAACGGCATCCAGACGCGGCAGAGGCTGCTTGTCGGGAAACGGGCTAGACTCAGGATGTGAACTCATCGCAACGAGCTCCCCCGCATCACATCACGTGCGAAGCAGACAACGGCTATGGAGACAATCAGCTCTTCTGGGCACACGAGTAACAACTCCGCTTCACAAAAGGTTGTAGCCGAAACGCTCGGAAATACGATTTGCGTGGCTGAGCACTTCGCGCCCCAAGGCTTCAAACGAGGTCTCGGGGATGCGATCGCGCGGCCCGGTAATCCAGATCGCGGCGATGGGATACCCGTGCTGATTGAGCACCGGCGCCCCGACACAATGAACCCCGTCCAACTGCTCGGCGTGATCCAGGGCGTAACCACACGCACGAACTCGCTCTAACTCCTTTTTGAATCTATTCTTAGCCGTCAGTGTGCGCTCGTTGAACTTCTCGAGCTTCATCCGCTTGAGGATCTCGGCCTGTTCCGATTTGGGAAAACGCCATCAGGGCCTTGCCCGGCGCCGAGGTGTGCATGTGCACTCGTGAGCCTGGATCGACCATGAATTTGAACGGATGCGAACCTGGAACCTGCTCCAACACCACCATGGACTCCCCTAGCAGCGTAGCCAGGAGAACCGTCTCTTTGGTCACGTCGCGCAACTGCCGCATGATGTCGATCGACATCTCCACCACATTCTTTTCATTGATGGATGCATACCCCAGGGCCAGAAACTTACGGCTCAGCGTGAACCGCTTGGATTTCTCATCACGGTTGAGATACCCGTGGTCGAACAGCGTCGAGGTAACGCGAAAGACACTGTTGTTGGGGTACACCAACTCACTGGCAATCTGGATCATGCTCAGACCCTCGGCATGCTTGGCCAGTAGCTCCAAAATGCCAAGGGCGCGAACCAGATTGGGAACGTGATATCGTTGCAGCCCTTCGCCGTTCACGCGGCTGCCTCATTAGTCAAAAGAGTTTTCATATGTAGAAACCATTCTGCCATCGCAGCGTGCTACTGTCAAAGAAAAAGCGGGAAGTTGCACGAGGCGGCCCAGGGCCGGTGGGAATGGACCCAAAGCATCCAGAGGCCGTATCCCTACTTTGAAGATGATGGACGAAATGGGCTATCGAAACCAGACTTGATGCCTGCCGATCGAATGCAGACGGTATTCGATCGGCAGGCTTTGTTTCTATGCTAGGCGCTCGCCTGATCCTGTTCAAGCAGCCAGGACCATTGCTCGTCCACGTACCGCTGGAAGTCCTCTAGGAGACCAGTGGACTTGGAGCCTTTGAGGTGCTTGAACCGCCCCTGCGTGGACAGCCAGTCGGCAATGGGAATCTTCTGCTTCGGTTTGTAGTTGATCTTGTATTTGCCGCCCTCGACCTCGTACAGCGGCCAGAAGCAAGTCTCCACGCCACTCCGCGCCGATTCGACCGCCATGTCGGGAGCAATGCGCCATCCCGGGATACACGGACACAGGATGTTCAGAAAGGCCGGACCGTCAAGCTCGATGCCTTTCTTGATCTTATTCGAAAGATCGACCGGATTATGGATGCTGGCCTGCGCGACATAGTCAATATGGTGCGCCACCATAATCTTCGTCAGATCCTTGCGCTGCTGCTGCTTGCCGGCGATGACTTTTCCGGCCGGCGTCGTCGTCGTAGCCGCCCCCAGCGGCGTGGCCCCGCTGCGCTGGATGCCGGTGTTCATGTACGCCCCATTATCGTAGCAGATGTACAGGAGATCGTGTCCCCGCTCCATCGTCGCACTGAGGGACTGGATGCCGATGTCGTACGTTCCACCATCGCCGCCCATCGCCACGAACTTGAGCTTCTTGCTCGTCTTGCCCTGCTGTCTTTGGACCTGGTGCATGGCTTCGACGCCGCTCATCATCGCCGCAACGTTCTCGAAAGCGGTATGAATCCACGGCACCTTCCAGGCCGAATAGGGAAAAATCGACGAGGCCACTTCCAGACAGCCGGTGGCCGATCCCAAGACCACATCGTAGTCGGTCACCCGGGTCAGCATCTTGGTGAAGATGGGGACAGGACAACCGGCGCAGAGCCGGTGGCCACTGGAAAACGCGGCGGGCTTCTTAGCCATCTCTTGCAATGTAGGCACGACTAACCACCTCTCACATTCAGGAAGTCGAATAGTTTCTCAATCTTGCCGCCCTGGAGATACCGCTGGCTCTCGGCGAAGATCTCGCGGATATCGTCTGGGAAGAGTTCTCGCCCCCCCAGGCCGAACGTTCTGTTGTAGATGAGTGGCCTGGGTTCGGCGTCATAGAGCGCCGTTCGGATCTCGCCGAAGAGAGGCCCGTAGGCGCCCATACTCGTAGATCTATCCAGAACGGTGACCATCTTGGCGCCTTTGAGGGCCTCGGCAATTTCCGCATAGGGGAACGGCCGGAAGAGCCGAATCTTCAGCAGGCCCACCTTCTCCCCTTCGTCTCTCAGGGCGTCCACCACTTCTTTGATCTCTCCGGCCACCGAGTTAATCGCCACGATGACCCGATCGGCACCATCAAGACGGTACGACTCGAACAACTCGTACTTCCGGCCAAACTCCTGGCAGAATCGGTCCGAGACATCCTGAATGACCGACTTGGCCTTCATGATAGCCACCTGTTGACCGCGCTTGTGCTCGATGTAGTAATCGTGCAGACCGAGCGCCCCCCAGGTTACAGGATGCTCCGTATCAAGCAGTGTATGCTGGCCCTCATGCTCGCCGATAAAGCCGCGAACCTGCTCATCGGCTTCGAGTTCCATCGTCTCAATCGAATGGGAGATAATGAAGCCATCGAGGCACACCATCAACGGCAGGCGAACATCCATATGCCCGGCAATGACGGGCGCCATGATCATGTTGTCATAGGCTTCCTGGTTGTTCTCCGCGTAGATCTGAATCCATCCGGCGTCGCGGGCGCCCATGGAATCACCGTGATCGCAATGAATGTTGATGGGCGCCGAGATGGCCCGGTTGACGACGCTCATCAGGACCGGCTGTCGCATGCTGGCGGCGATGTAGAGCATTTCCCACATCAGCGCCAAGCCGTTCGACGACGTGGCGGTCATCACCCGACCGCCGGCTGCCGAGGCGCCGATACACGCCGACATAGCACTGTGCTCGCTCTCGACCGTAATCAGTTCGGTTTTCACCTCGCCATCGGCGACGAACTTGGCAAAGTCCTCAATGATCTGCGTGGAAGGCGTAATGGGAAAGGCCGCCACGACATCGGGATTGATCTGGCGCATCGCCTCGGCCATCGCGCCGTTTCCTGTAATTGCTCTGGTTGTAGGCATATTCTCAATCCTGTTATGTCTCTTCGCGAACGAACTCAATGGCCTGCTTCTTGCCCTGCTTGTTCACCGGACACTCGCGCACACAAAGCCCGCACCCTTTACAGTGGAAATAGTCGATCTCCTTGATCTCCTTGCGAGGCTTTCCACCGGCGGTCTGACCGTCCTTGAGCAGAAAGGCCCCCTCCGGGCAAAACACCCAGCAGGTGAGGCAGTGGATGCAATCCTTCTCCTGCCACACGGGCCTCCAGGTCCGCCAGGTGCCCGTCTCATAGTCAGCCGCGTTACCACCTTCGGTGATGACCCCACCCGGGGCAAGGTCCTGCCATTTCTTCAACTTGTACTTGTCACTCATGCGCTTTTGACCTCATCATATCCACAGCGAATCGCATCCAGATTCTTAGCCACCAGTTCCTCCGCCAACAAGTGGGCGAAAGCATGCTCGGCCTCCTGGACCAAAGCCTCCAGGGAAATGATCTGCGGGCAGGCTCTGGCGAAGGCGCCCATCATGGCCGAGTTAGGTATCTCTCGTTTGAACAGCCGGTAGGAGATGCTGTTGGCCGGAACGGTGTACAGCGTCTGCCCTGTCAACCCCAGGGCCTGTTTGGTCTCGGCTGCATCCTTCTCCGTATTGACGACGAACACTGTTTCGTCGCTCGCCCCTTCCACCAGCGCCTTGGCGCCAATGAGCGTGGGGTCCACAATCATGACCACATCCGGCTCCAGCACGGGGATGTGAACGCGTATGCGCTGGTCGGCAAAGCGGTCGAACGCCCGGACCGGCGCCCCTCGTCTTTCCGGGCCGTAGTCGGGAAAGGCAGAGACGAACTTGCCCGTACCCTGGACGGCCTCGGCAAGCGACTTCGCGCCGGTAACAGTCCCCTGTCCGCCCCGCCCATGCCATCTCACCTCAAAATACTTAGACACTCTAACCTCCCAAATTACATGTAATCGAGAAATCGTGAGGCGCTATCGCTGTGTGATCCTGCCAACGCCCCTCAGAGCCTACCATGCTCCAGTAGCTCAACCCGCCCCCATTGCTCTCACTTCAATGACCATCGCATGGAGCATAGGAAGCTAGATTCTACCTTCTTGGGCGAGCAAACTCCAAGAGAAAAGACGTATTCAGGTCAAAACTCTTCGCGAATCATTTTCCGCCGCCGGCCCAGCCGGGCTTGCGCGGGCGTGAAAACAATGCCAACCCTTGCAATATCGCTGGACTTTCGCTATACCAGCAGAACTATGCCTGACATTGAGCGTAACTCACACTCTATGGACCGTGTTGGACGAAGACGATTGGAAAGTTCGAGCCCACGAAGGGCCTGCAGCAATGCAACCTCTTGCCCAGCATAAACTTACAGCGACACCGGCCGGATTCCTCGCAGGATACGGGGACAGAGCAAGCGCGATTGGCAATCCGCAAAAATAGGAGATGGAAATGAAGGAAAACAGACCGCAAGTAACTCGTAGAAATGTCCTGAAGTACTCCCTGGGTACAGCAGCAGTGGCCGCGGCCGCCGCCTCTTCCGGTTGCAAAAGCCTTGCAGGATCCGGGACGAACAATGCCGGTACGGCTCAGTTCTACAAGGCCGACGGGGCCTTTTGCCCTGAGTCCGCCAAGAACGCCTACTACGCCATGATGAAAGCCTTCAACTACCCCATCTCCGACGTTCTCAAGACAGAGGCGTTCTGGGTATGCGACTTTCTCCAGCGCGACTTCGGAAAGTTGGGCATGGGAGGCATATTCTGGACCAACGCCTCGGGCAAATATGGTGAGGCTGGCACGAAGGCCTATGCCGGCCAGTTCAAGGGTGGCCAATATGGCTACCTTGGACACGAGATCTACTTGCTCCCCGGACAAATGCTCCCCGAACACCGACACATAGGCGGAGCCGAAGGATATGGACCAAAGATGGAAGCCTGGCAGGTCCGTTATGGGTCCGTGGAATTCTTCGGCGAGCATAAGGGGGCCGGCGACGAGACCCTGATCAGTGAGATGCCCGCCAAGGACCGTCCCTTGGGTTATGGCCAGAGATGGTTCAGGTCCAAGTACATAGCCCAGCGAACCGCCCAGGCCGGCCAGCTCTACAGCCTTGAAGATCCGGAATCGTGGCACGGCCAACGGGCCGGGGCCAACGGCGCCATCGTCACGGAATACGCCACCTATCACAACCACGTCACGTTCAGCAAGCCCGGCATGGAGTTCTCAAGCTCTGAGGCGAGCTGACACTAAGCCGCCGGCTGACAAACTGCAATCCCCGTTTTCAACACGAAAACGGGGATTGTTTTTTTTGGACTCGATGCCGCGAATCGTTAGGCACGCCCTTCGTACGGCCGGAAACGAATCAGTCACTCTCAGGCCAATACCTCTCGGTAATAATCTTGTCCTGGGTGAAGAAGTTGATGACCGCCTTGCCCTGGGCCTTGATGTCCGCGAACTGCGACGCCTTCATCCCGCCGAAGGGCAAGGGCGCCACGGGGGCAGGAATACCCACATTGACGCCAATCATGCCGCACTGGGTTTCCAGCTTGAACTGGCGGACGTAGCGACCATTCTGCGTATATATGGAAGCGCCGTTGCCGTACTGATGATCGTTGATGATTTGTATCGCATCATCAAGAGTCTCAGCCTTAAGAATGATTACAACCGGACCGAAAATCTCGGTCTTGTGAATCTCCATGCCCGGCTGGACATCAGTGAACACGGTCGGCCCCACAAAATGGCCCTTCTCGCAGCCGGGTACGACGATATCACGCCCGTCAAGAGCCAGCGTCGCGCCTTCCTCGACGCCAGTCTCAATCATTTCTAGAATGAATTGTTTTGACTTGGCCGAGATCACCGGCCCCATAACCATGGACTCATCCGCCACTGCAGGATCCAGGGGATCCGCGATCAGGACGTCGCGGGATGCCTTGGTGAATTTATCACACACGGTCCTGTACATCTCGTCACCCACCGCGACGATTGCCGAGGAGGCCATACACCGCTGCCCGGCGCAACCATAACAAGAGGTGATCATGTTGCGAATCATGTCGGGAACCTTGGCGTCCGGCATGGCGACGAGATGGTTCTTCGCACTGCCCATCGCCTGACAACGCTTCCCGGCCGCGGCGCACTTGGCCGCCACGATCTTGCACGTCCGGGTGGAACCCACTAGAGACAGTCCCTTCACGCGCGGGTGCTCGATGAAGGCATCAACGACCGCCTTGTCGCCGTTGACCAGGTTGAAGACGCCTTCCGGCAGCCCGATCTGATCGATCAGCTCCGTAATCGCCTGCATGGTCAGTGGCACGCGCTCCGAGGCCTTGAGCACGTACGTGTTGCCGCTGGCCAGCGCGTAAGGAAGAAACCAAAAGGGAACCATCGCAGGAAAATTGAACGGCGCCACCATGGTGAACACGCCCATGGGCAGCCGGATCACTTCACCATCGATGTCATACGATGCACCGATCAGCTTGTCGCCCTGCTGCAATACAGGCATACCGCACGCCACCTCGATGTTCTCGAAGATGCGCTTCATCTCAGCGCGGGCGTCGGGCAGCGACTTGCCCATCTCTTCAACCAGCGTCCGAGCGATCTTCTCTTCGTTCTGACGCAGCAGTGCATCCAACTCGTACAGAGGCTGCACGCGTCGGCCCACCGGCGTGCGGCTCCAACTCTCATACGCCTGCGCCGCGACATCGATGGCTCGGTTCGCCTCAGCAGCCGTGGACAGCGGCGTCTTGCTGATGACCTCCCCTGTGCTCGGGTTTTCAATGTCCAGGTAGCCGCTGTTCTCCGGCTCGACCCATGCACCACCGATATAGTTCCTGACGACTTTCAGAGTCATTATCACACCTCAGTTTGTTGATCGTTCTCGTTGCGCCCGACTCAGACATACCAGTCATAAGGCAAGTCGGGAGCGCTGTACACATCGGTAAAGGCCCTTGCCAGACCGGCACAGAGCGCGTGCAGTCGTCGCATCCGCTCATATCCTTCACTCTGGAGAAACGCCAGTCGCTTCGGACGATCCAATGTCACCGCCTCTTTCCAGACCGCGCGGCCCGCCATTACGCCGCTGGCGCCCGCTTCACACGCGACGCGCACCTGCTTCAAGAAGACATCATAGGCTACGCCCGCGGATAAGAGCACCCACGGGGTGTCACAAACCTCCGTCAATTCCTCGCAGGCCTCACGCCAGAGACTCTCTTCCGGTTCCACACTCACGTCGACCGGGAATTCCGCTTTGAGCACGTCAATACCAAGCGGCGCCAGGCGCCGCGCCGTCTCGATCACAACCCCGCGTCGCTGTTCCGGCGCAAGAGGCTGCTGCGAACCGTCGGACGCACATGAAAGCGGTTCCAGGAAGAATGGAATCTCGAACCGCATGCAGTCTTGGGCAATCTCCCCAACGAGCTTCTCGCGTTGCGCCGCCTCCGGAGACTCCGGATGGTAGTAGAGCAGTAGCTTGACCGCTGAGGCGCCCAGCCGCACGGCTTTCTCGACCGACCACTTCTCAACCAGACCCGTCGATCGATTCAAGGGGTCGCCCGTCGAACCGGTGTCCAAAGCCACGATCAACCCGGTGCCACCGGGCAGAGAGCCATCAGCCACGCATTGGCCGGCCGCCGTCTCGGGGTCCAGCAAAACGGCAGACGTCACCGGCGCCAATTGCCGCACGATGTCCTGTTTCAGAGCGGTCAGCGCTTCGGTCGTCTTTCCCTCGGGCGATTCCTCGCCCAGCGCGCGATGGAGCGGGCCCCGATGATCGACCGCCAATACCGAAAACGCACCGGCCGAACAGGCCGTCTGCTGCAATCGGCGCCATTTGCCAAGGGTCATTGCCATATTTCACTTCTCCGGGAGCCTGCGCTCCTGACCACACCGAACAGCGTGTACCAGGCGCCAAGGCGTGATGCAATCTCTCGCGAACACAGACTACTCGATCTCATCCAGGCGGACGGGACGATTCTCTTCATACGACTTCCGGGCCGCGCGAGCCATCACCACCGGAATCCGCCCGTCACTCCCTGACACCGGGACCGGCGCTTTTGTGAGTACCGCCTGGACGAACTGCTCGATCTCTTCCAGATAGCTGTCGACATACCGATCCATGAAGAAGTTCAACGGCAAGTCCCGACTGATGTCGTCCTTCGTCTGGATCGTCGCGGTATTGGGATAGTTGTTGGCCGTGCTGATACACCCCTTGCTGCCGAACACCTCGGCCCGTTGGTCATAGCCATAAACGGCCTTGCGACTGTTATCGATCGTGGCAATGACCCCGTTCGCAAACTTCAGGGTGATCATCACCGTATCGAGATCGCCCGCCGCGCCGATCGCCGGGTCGACGCGGACGGCGCCGGCCGTATAGACCTCCTCAACCTCACTGCCGATTAAGAACCGCGCCATGTCAAAATCGTGAATCGTCATATCGAGAAAGATACCGCCGGAAACCTTGATATACTCGATCGGAGGCGGACCGGGATCGCGACTGATAATGTGCATCAGGTGCGGCTCGCCAATCTCCCCGCTCATCACCGCTTGACGAACGCGCTTGTAATTGGCGTCGAAGCGCCGGTTGAAACCGACCTGCAGCAACACACCAGCCTTGTCGACCGCGACCAGGGCCCTGTCAATCTTCTGCAGGTCATGGTCTATCGGCTTCTCACAGAAGATGTGTTTACCCGCGGCCGCCGCTTCCTTAATGATTCGCGCGTGCGTGTCGGTCGATGAACAGATCAACACCGCTTGAATGTCCGAATCGTCCAGAATGTCATGATAGTCGGCACTGTATCGAGCCACGTGGCATTCCTGCGCGCACTGCCTGGCCGCCTCCTCAGCAATGTCACTCACCATGACCAATTCAGCCTGGGCAAGGCGTTGGCTGAGATGCCGCGCGTGCAACCGTCCGATCCGACCGGCCCCGATGACTCCGAATGTCAACTTCTCTAGCTCCGCCAACTCTCAGACTCCTTTCGCTCGCAAGTACTCCCGGTTCCGTTGAGCGCTTTCCCTGGGCGATCCCATGCCGGGCAGGACATCCTGCTCAACCACCGCCCAGCCATCGTAATCCCGCTGTTTCAACCAGTTCAGCACTGCCGGGAAATCGACGCAACCCTGCCCCAATTCACAGAACACGCCCTGCCGAACCGCTTCGAAATAGTCCCAGCCCTCCAAGCGGGCCTTCTCGGCAATTCCGGCGTGACAATCCTTGAAATGCATGTACCAGATTCGATCGGCGAACCGGTCCAGGCCTTCCAGCACGACGGCAGGCTCGTTGCCGCCGGATCCATACGCATAGTGCCCCGTGTCGAAGACCAGCCCAAGCAGATCCGGATCGGTCAGTTCCAGCAGCCGTCCGACCTCATCAGGTCTTTCAACGTATCCGCCGCAATGATGATGGAACACCGTGCGTAAGCCCGCCTCCGACTTCACCGCCCGAGCGACTGCCTCGGCGCCCCGTGCGAACACCGTCCATTGCTCATCGCTCAGACTCATATCCTCGCTGGTGCGACCGGCATGCTTCGTCCGAATAGCATCGGTCCCGTTGTCATCGGCCAGCACGAGAAAAGGCTCCCGCGCGTAGCCGCCCTTTTCCGCGACAGAAGCCAGCAGGCGGGCGATCTTCAACGACTCCTGTACGCCCGCTTCATGAGCCTCCCCATCCTTCAATGCCACCGGGACAAAGGCGCCGAGCAATACCAGACCACGAGCGGCCAGCTCCGCGTGCAATTCCTCGAGCGTCGTGGGCATGTACCCCCAGTCACCCAACTCGGTTCCGCCGTAACCGGTTGCCTTCAATTCATCGAGCATTTGCTCATACAGCACGCCCTTCCCGTCGAGCCCCTCGAACTCAAGGGACCCCCAGGAACAGGGTGCATTTGCTATACGAATGGCGGCCATGCCGGCCCTCCTTTACAGATAGTGACGCTCTTGCTTCACGTTCTTCTCCCATTCCTTGCGCGCTTCTCGAACGCTCTCCATCTCGCTGACCTCAGCCACCGGCACATCCCACCAACTCTCATAGCCCGGTACGCCCACGTAACGATCGTTCCGAACGTAGATCACAGTCGTCCGGTCCGTTTTCTTGGACTCCTTGAAGGCCTTGACAAAGTCTTCGTAGGTCTTGGGCTCCAGCACCAGAGCGCCCAGTCCGCGCGCGTTCATGGCAAGGTCCACCGGGAGTGCATCGACCTCAGGCGAGGTGTCGTCCGGGAGTTGATTCTTGCTGGGGCGACCATAGCGTGTGCCAAAGCCCTTTTGCCCCAACGAACGACTGAGACCGCCGATACTGTTGAAGCCCTGGTTGTCCATCAGGACAATCGTGAGCTTGTAACCTTCCTGCAGGGAAGTGACAATCTCGTTACACAGCATCAGATAGCTGCCATCGCCCACCATGACGATCACCTCGCGCTGCGGCGCCGCCATCTTGATGCCCAGTCCACCGGCAATCTCGTAGCCCATGCAACTGTAGCCGTATTCGAGATGGAAGTTTTTGGCATGTCGGGTGCGCCATAGCTTGTGCAGGTCACCAGGCATACTGCCGGCCGCGTTGATCATAACCGCGTCGGGATCGCTCAACTCGTTGACCACGCCGATCAGTTCGCCCTGACTGGGCAAAGGCGTGTTGCGAATCGCGTAGATCCGATCCACCTCCTCCTGCCATTCGTCGTGCAGTTGCCCAGCCTTCTGTTCGTATTCCTGTTCGACGTGGTAGCCATTGAGCGATTCGGTCAGTTCTTCAAGCGTTGCCCGCGCGTCGGCCACCAGTGGCAGAGCGGCGTGCTTGTACGCATCAAATTCGGCGACGTTGATATTGACGAAGCGAACGTTCGGATTCTGGAAAGCGGTTTTGCTCGCGGAGGTGAAATCGCTGTAGCGCGTGCCGATGCCAATCACGACGTCCGCCTCCCGCGCGATCCGGTTGGCCGCGAAGTTACCCGTCACGCCAATCGCCCCCAGATTGAGCTTGTTGTCATAGAGCAGGCTGCCCTTGCCGGCCATGGTGACACCGACGGGAATGCCGGTCTTCTCGACCAGTTGCTTGAGCACTTCTTGAGCCCCGCTGTAGATGACCCCGCCCCCGGCGACAATCAGAGGAACCTTGGCGTCGCGAATCCATTGCGCCGCCTCTTTCAAAGCGGCCTCGTCGGGCCGATTCCGCGGAATGCTCCAGACCCGCTTGCGGAACAACGCCGTCGGGTAGTCCCAGGCTTCGGTCTGGGTATCCTCAGGTAGCGAGAGGGTCACCGCGCCGGTATTGGCCGGGCTGGTCAGCACGCGCATCGCCTCGGGCAGCGCCGTCAGTAGTTGATCCGCACGGTTGATGCGATCCCAGTATCGGCTCACCGGCTTAAAACAATCGCAGACCGAAATATCCTGCGTGACCTCGGATTCCAACTGTTGCAGGACCGGCGCGACGTTGCGACGGGCGAATATGTCACCGGGCAACAGCAAAACCGGAAGATGATTCGTCGTCGCCACCGCGGCGCCCGTAATCATGTTCGTCGCCCCCGGCCCGATGGACGAGAGACAGGCGAACGTCTGCATGCGGTTCTTCATTTTGGCATAGGCGGCCGACGCGTGCACCATCGCCTGCTCGTTGCGCGTCTGGTAGTAGCGAAACTCCGGGTATTGCTGCAGCGCCTGCCCGACCCCGGACACACACCCATGACCGAAGACACCGAAACATCCCGCGAAAAAGGGCTGTTCCTGACCGTCGCGCTCCACATACTGGCTGGTGAGATACTTGATCAACGCCTGCGCCATCGTCAACCGAACAGTTGTGTCGCCCATGTCAGAATCTCCAAAAGCTGTATCGTTCCTGCTTCTCTAACTCCGCCGCTCTTTCATCTCGTGCCAATATGTCACTGTCCTTGGCTTCTATCCAAGCCCCCCTCGCTCATCGACGAAGGCCATAACCTCTTCGAGAGTCGGCATAAAATTGGCGCAACCATGCTTGGTCACGACGATCGCGCCGCACGCGTTACCCATGCGGGCCGACTTGTACCATCCCATGTCGTTGACGTACCCATAGAGGAATCCAGCATCAAAGGCATCTCCGGCCCCAAGGATATTCGCGATGTCCACCGGGAATCCCGGCGCCTCGATCTGCTCGAACTTGCCATGCTGATCCCCCAGGTGAACGCAGACGCCGGAACTGCCCTTCTTCTGCAGTAGTGCTTCCGGCCCCATCGTCAGCATCAGACGAATCGCCTTGTCGACATCCCCGCGAACCTGGGTGTCCGACACGGAATCGGTTCGTTCCATGTGACTGACGTCCGTCAGCATGACGGCGTTGATCTCATCTTCCGTCCCGATCACGATGTCCGTCAGTCGAAGCGCCGAACGCACCACGACGCCAAACGCCCGGGGGTCGTGCCACTGATCGGGCCGAAAATCGATGTCCAGAACCACTTTCGTACCCGCCTGCCGCGCCAATTCCGCGGCGAACAACGTCGCACTGCGGCTCGGTTCGCGCGACAGATTCGTGCCGGCAAACTGAAACACCCGGCTATCCGCCACCGGCGTATCGAGGACATCGTCGATCGTCAAGGCGATATCAGCGCAGTTGTCGCGATAGTACACCAGGGGGAAACTGTCCGGCGGCTCGATGCCCAGCACCACGGCGCTGGACCGCTTGTCGGACTTGTGCGAGATGAACTGCGTCTCCACACCCTCTTTCTCAAGGAACTTCAGGATAAACGCACCGACGGGATCTTCGCCGAGCCCCGTCAGCAGCACCGTCTTCAAGCCCAGCCTTCGCCCTCCCACGCTGACATTGGTGGGGGAACCGCCCACATACGCAGCGAAACTCGTGATGTCGGCAAAGGGCGCCCCGATATCATTGCTGTAAAGATCGATCGACGAGCGCCCCATATGAAGCGTATCGTATGTTCGTTCCGTGTCACTCATGTACCGCCCCTGATAGGAGACAATCCCGGCGTCACTGCATCCATCAGTACAGTGGGAGCCGATCGTCTTTGTGGCTGTAAGTCTTCGTGACCCACGTATACTGTGGATCATCTTGATTGGCGAGGGTCTGCGCACTACCGGCCAAGACGTTCAAGTAATACGTGGTGTATCCCGGGGCGCTCACTACGGGATGATACCCCTCCGGCACGAGAACAGCACAGTTGTTCTCCGCTCGAACGAGCGCATCAATGGGATAGCCCGCCTTGTGAAGCGGACAGCTCTCATCCGTATACACCCGCTGGTAGGCATACCCCTCGGGCTTGTCGATCTTGTAGAAGTACACTTCCTCTAGATCCGCTTCGATCAAGCGGCCCTCTTTGTCTTCCAGGTGCACATCGTGCTTGTGCGGCGGGTAGCTGCTCCAGTTGCCGCTCGGCGTGTACACTTCAACCAGCACCAGGCGGTGCACGGGTGAATCCGAAGGCAGTAGATCATTGATCTGGCGACTGACGTTGTCACCACCCCGGACCCCCACGGCGACGTCCTCGGGCTTGATCAGCCAGGGATCATGATCCTGGTCCGTGGGCACCCAGGTGACCGCAAACTCGCCACTGACCTCGGCCGTGACGGTGAACTCGCTCCGTCGGGGTAGATACAGGGCATGGGCCGCGCCCGTGAAAACACTCTCACGCCCACCAATCCCGCACCACTGCCCCCGATTCGAACGCACGGTGTACCGTCCAGTCAGATTCACCAGAGCCAGTTCATTCTCATCGGTCGCAAAGGACCAACTCTGCCCTTCCGCCAGTCGTCTAACCTGAAAGGAGATATACTCCCAGCCGGCTTCCTTCGGCGTGAGGGACAGGACCAAGTCCGGATCGCCCGGAACAACGTCGGGCCTCACCAAAATGTTGTCCGCCGTATACTGCACTTGTCACACTCCCTAAAACAGCCACCTCAGACGGATACAGGGTCTTCATGGAGGCCTTCCGTAATCACGGGCTGAGCAATCGCTGGATCGCAGGATCCGCGAGTCTTTCCTTCGTCACAAGCTCGACACCGGTATCGACATACTTCACAACCTCCTTGCCCTCGAGTTTGTCGAGGATGGCTTTGACGCCCTCGTAGCCCATCCGATAAGGATTCTGTACGATCACCGAGTCGACTTGCCCCTTACGCACCCCGTCAACAACAGCGGGCCAAGTATCGAAACCAATCATCTTGATACCACGCTCGGCTTGCCCCGGACTGCTCAGCGCCAGCAGCGCGCCGGCCGAGGTCGTGGCGCTGACCGAGAACACGCCGTCCACCTCGGTATTCCGGGTCAGCATGTCCTCGACCACTTCGCGCGACCGCGCCAACGTCGCCGGGTTGGGATACTGGGAATCCACAATCTTGATATCAGGAAACTCATCGGCCAGGGTCACTCTGAACCCTTCGGCTCGCGCTTCAGTCGACGCCGAGTTGGGCGTCCACTCCGCCAGGAGCACGTTGCCCTTGCCCCCAAGAATCTCTCCCATCCGCCGCGCCGCCAGAACGCCCCCTTTGCGATTGTCGGTCGCCATGAAGGACAAATACTTGTCCGTCTCCAGCGCCGAGTCAATGATCACGCAGGGAATGCCCTTGGCATGGATCTTCTCCACCAACGGCACCAGCGCCTTCCTGTCGTTGGGCGCCAGGACGATGCCCGTCGCGTTCTGTGCGACGGCATCCTGGAGTATTTGAATCTGTCGTTCTCTGTTCGTCTCGCTATCGGGTCCGGTCCAGACAATGTCAACGTCTTCTTCTTCGGCCGCCTTCCGGGCGCCTTGCAGAACGCCTTCCCAATAAACCGAGGTCGTCTCCTTGGGAATCACGGTAATCCGACGCCGCCCCGACGTCCCGGAACTCTTTCGCATGACGCCAATCACCACAAGCACCGCCGCCAGCGCAACGAGTAAGATCACCCAGAGGTAGTTCTTCATACTCTGCTCTCCTCAGATCGAGCGGAAAACCACATCGTGCCTCTCACGGCAGACAACGACTGTCCCGTGCCTTGCGAAGCACACCATGCAAGGAGTCACATCCAGACGCATGGTACAGGATTCTACCGCTGCGCCCTGGAAAAGCAAGGATATCCTGAGGGAGATCCGACCGAGCAGAATCAGAGATCGAAGGCCTGCTTGAAGGCGCTGGCGATCTCGGGATGGAGATCTTCGTTCACGCCGTCTTTGTCGTATGGAACCTGTAGTTTGTCCAGATCGTGCCGCATCTGAACGGACTCCTGTTCAGGACTGACGCGGGGCGGAACCTCCCTGCCCAGCGGCGCGAGCCACGCATTCAGCGTGTGCCCACCATCCACCACCAGATCATGACCGGTGACATAATTCGATGCGTCGGAAGCGAGGAAGACGACCGCCCCGTACAGATCTTCCGGCCGCTCCACGTGACCCAGGGGAGTCGTCTCGCGGATGCGGGCTCTCACCTGAACCGGCGTAGAGGCATGCATCGGAGTCAAGACGTAGCTCGGACTGATGCAGTTGACGTTGATATTGCAGCGTCCCCATTCGACGGCCAGTGTCTTGGTCATATGGACCACACCGGCTTTGGAGGCGTCGTAGGACGCATTGCAGTTGGCAATCCGAGCCGACATGGAGGCGATGTTGATGATCTTGCCCTCCACGGGAGACTGGCGCATCATCTGCCGGCCCTCGGCCTGCGCGCACAGGAATGTCCCCGTCAGGTTCACGGCAATGACCTTGTCCCACTCGGCCTGAGGAATCGCTTCGTCGGCGCCCAGGATCGCAATGCCGGCGTTATTGACCCCCACATCCAGCTTGCCCAACGTCTCGACCACCCGGGCAACCGCCTGCTCGACCTGGTCCTTGGCCGTGACATCGCACTTGACGAACAGGCTCTGGCGTCCCATGGCCCGAATTTCCTCGGCCGTCGCGGCCCCGGTCTTCTCATCGATATCGGCGATCGCCACATCGGCGCCGGCCCGCGCCAGCGCGACAGCGCAGGCCCGACCGATTCCCACGGCGCCCCCCGTAACCAACGCCTTCTTACCCGTAAGGTCAAACATAGAAAGATCAGCCATCGTCATTCTCCATCGTATCAAGGATTCAGTTCAATCGCGCTGAGCATGTCCCCTAGTTCGGCGTGATGCGCGGCCGCCCGTGAGAAGACCGGCAAGAGCTTCTCGTAGACGGCGCTGTGCGCGGGGATCGGCTCAGCGATATCCTCTGTCTTGTGAATCTCATCAATGATCTCAAAACCGGGCCAAAGCCCCGTCCCCACAGCCGCCAGGGCTGCGGCTCCCAAGGCCGCCGCTTGCTGGTCGATGTTGGTCTTGACGATCCGCATCTTGTACACATCCGCATAGATCTGACGCCAAAGCGAGCTACGACTGCCGCCCCCTACCACCACCATCTCGTCACTGAGTGGAATCAGCTTTCGCAGTTCATCAAGTGTCACTCGCAAGCCCAGCGCGACCCCTTCCATGGCGGCTCGTATGATGTCGGACTGGGTGTGAGCCAGATCCAAGCCAATGAGAGCGCCGCGAATGTTCGGGCTGGCGTCGACGGACGTGCCGCCGGCCAGACTGGGATTGAACAGCAGCTTGTTCGCGCCGATCGGGGAAGTGGCGGCTAGTTCCGTCATCATGTCATAGACGTCGGCCTTCGTGTCACGCGCCGCCTCCACAAGATCCCGGCACAGCGTGTCGCGCAGCCAGCGAAAACTGCTGCCGGCCGAGAAGATCGCCACCGCCGAGGCGAACATGTTGGGGACCACGTGGGCAAACACATAGGGGCGGACTTTCGTACTCAGCAAGGGCTTGCTCGAAGAAACCGCAATCCAACTGGACGAACCGAGAGAATTGTACGCGCGTCCTTCCTTAAAGGCCCGCGCCCCGAGCGCCATACACGAGTTATCCACGCCACCGGCCACCACCTTGACAGTCCGGGGCAGCGCCAACTCATCGGCGGCATCCGCCGTAAGTTGTCCCAAGACCTCAGTCGAGGCTACGGCAGGCGGGAAGATGCTCCTGGGTAAACCACTGGCCTGGACCAGATCGTCGCTGTAGGCCCATCTCTGCAAATCATACACACCGCTTCCGGAGGCATAAGAATGATCCGTGACGATCCGGCCGGTCAGCTTGTAGTTGATGAAATCCTTGGTGCCAATGATCTTATCGATGTTCTCGAATAGGTCAGGTTCGTTGTCGCGCAGCCACATGATCTTGAAGACCGTGTACAACGCCGGTGGGAATCCGTTTCCGGTGGTTTCATACCACTGAACTTCGTCGACCCCGTCAAAGAACTGCTTCGCCTGTCGCTGGGCGCGGGAATCCGACCAGATGGGCGTATCGGCGCGAAGGAGATTCCCCTGACGATCCAGGGGCACAACGCCAAGGCTGTGCCCGGAGATCCCGCAACAGGCAATGTCTTCGGGATCGACGCCGGATTCCTCCAGCAACTGTCTGGTGCTCTGGACAACGCCGCGCCACCAGTCCATCGGCTTCTGTTCGTGCCAGCCCAGGTTGGGATAGCTCGTCGTATAGGAGACAAAACAGGCCGACACACAACGACCTTCAACATCGTACAGTGATGCTTTGTTGCCTCCGGTACCAAGATCATATGCGATAATGTAAGGGCCCATGCTCGACCTCTCGTTCGATCTATGCCATTCTTCCAGTCACGATGCGTCGGAACACTGCTGCAGGATATTGGCTGCCGACCCCACGCCTACGCCAAATCGCCTGGCGCCGCGTTCGTAGAGATCGACCAGGGTCTCGAGGTCGCGGATGCCGCCGGCCGCCTTGATGCCAATCGTATCGCCCACGCAGGCGTGCATCAAAGAGATGTACTCGGCGATGCGCGCACAATCGACCCATCCCGTGCCCGTCTTAACAAAGCTCGCCCCCGCCCGGACACATATCTCGCAACCGCGTCGGATCTGATCGTCCGAAAGCAAGCCGCACTCAAGGATGACTTTCAGCGGCTTTCCATCGGCCGCGTCGACGACAGCCCGGATATCATCCTCGACCTCCGTATGCTGCCGCGAACGCAACTGGCCGACATTGACTACCATGTCCAGTTCCGAACAGCCCATGGCGATCAGTTCCCTGGCCTGGAACGCTTTGGCGGCCGTACTCTCGCCGCCGGAAGGAAACCCCACGACCCCGCCCACAGCGATGTGCGATTCACCGGCCAATGCGTTGACAAGCGTGGGCGTCCAACTGGGCAAGGCGAAGACAGCGATAGCGCCGTACTTCCGCGCACCGTCAATCAACTTCTGGATATCGTCGGCATTGTGTTCAGCGCGCACAGCGCTGAGATCCATCATGCGAGCAACCTGCTCCTGCGAAAAATCCATCGTAGCCTTTCATCCGCGATCATGGGGTGTACTGTCACGTTCAATACCGCACGAATACGACGTATGCCTGCCTGTCCATCCGAGACACTTCGTCGTGTCTGTCTGTCACCGATCAAGTCGGAACCGGCCAGTGACTTCTCTTCTTTCGTACACTGCGTGCTTCAGCCCTGCAAGTGATTTCATGGTTATTTCGTCATCCGAGTTCAAAACCGGGACCGCTCAAGCAAATGGCCAATTCGGGGCTATCCTCGCGAACTGAGTTTGTCCCAAACTGATGCCCCCCCAGATTGCGCTCTTCACAACCTTGCCAGAATGCTATGCCTACAATTGAAACGATCTCTGTGAACCACACAATCTCACACCTCAACGATGTCAATGATCGGCATCGAATGAAATCCTGAGTCTAATGCGTTGGTTCTTGAGTACATCCAGTTTACAGAGCTGAGCGGCATGGGCTAGTCTCGTCACCTGCGCGGTTCCTGTCACCTCAGCAGATGTAATGGAATACCTTTCCGGTAGGCGCAGCGTCAGCGACTGAGATACGTCCGAAGTCAGCGTCAGATCCAGAGTGCCAGCCGGTCTATCCCAGGCCAGTTCTTCGACATGGAGTCGACCGCGTGCGAGAATACCCCGGATGGAACCGATGGGCCAGGCCTCGGGCAACGCGGGGAGAAGATCGACCGTCCCGCCCCAGGCATGGATCAGCGAATTATTGACGACATCGGGCAACGTCCCGACCGGGTCCATGCCGAAGCCCTTCAGCCCCGGCCAGTACGACATCATGAAACTGGGGTAGAGGTATTGTTTCGTGGCGAAACGCTTCAGTACTTCGTAGACGATTTCGCCACGTCCCAAGCGCGCAGCACACTGGGCCTGATTGGCCATGCCATGGGTGATGTGGTTGCTGTTGGAATTCTTGAAGTTGTGCAGCCAGTGCGTGACCTTCTGAGCGAATGCCTTGTCACTCGCTGCCCACAGATCCGGCGTACTGGAAGGGTCAAATTCGTTGAACTGATACAAGGGCAGCAAGTGCGAATGGTGACGCTGGTTGTAGTCTTCCGGCACTCCAGGCCAGGACCACTCCTGCAACTCACCGGCTTGGTTGATGACATACGGGGGCATCTTCTCCAACATGGCTTTCCAGCGGGCCACTTTGGTCGGCTCCAGATCGATGACCTCAGAAGCCTCGATAAGGTACGTTAGCATCGCTTTGGCCACGGCGATATCGAACGTCGCATTGGCATGGAGCCGGTGTTCGGGCGAGTAGCTGATAAAGAACCGATAGTGGCCCTGTGCATCCTCGGTACCGGTCAGCAAGTCGTCGTAGAACAAGACGATTTCTTCGAGCAGAGGCACCACGCGTTTGGCCAGGAATTGTTCGTCACCAGTGAAGAGATAGTAGTCGTAGAAGAAGTGCGCCAGCCATCCCAGACAACTGATCGCCTGTTCACCAGGCCAGGGGTCCCAGTGCAGCAGCAGACAGGTGTTGGAAGCCCGGGCATTGGAAACCACCCCCCGACAGCCATAGAACTTGCGGGCGTTGAGTCGGCAGTCGGGCAACCAGGACTCGATCAGATCGAAATACGAATCCATCAGTTCCGGTAGATTGCAGCTCAGCAGCGACTGAACCTCCAATTGCATATTGGAATCGAGCGTGTAATCGCCACTCCAGGCCGGTTTCCAGGTCCCCGTCCAAATACCCTGCAGATTAGCCGGGCGCTCACCCGTACTGCAAATCATCAAGTAACGGCAGGCGTCATACATTCGCTCCATCAAAGCTGGGGACAGCTTCTGCTCGTGTATGGCCCGCTGCAACAGAACTTCTGATGATTGAGACCTTTCCACTCCGGCTTGAAGATGCAGTGACACGCGGTTGAACAACGCACCGTGTGCTTGGGCGTGCGGAGCCAGCAAGGTCTCGTAGGAAGCAGAGACGCACTGCAAGTCCAGTTTCATATCGGCAATGAGATGCGTTTGGTACCCCGGTGCAAAATCAGGATGCTCCGCAGAATAGGCCCATGCCTCGCTTTTTTCGGGCGGTAATGGCGTCTTCCAGGGGCACACCTGCATCAGCACCAACACGTGATCGGCCCCCGACACCCGGAGTGTGTCTTCATCGGTCGTCATCGTGCCACCGGCATGCGTAACACGGAGCAGACTACCGTAGCCCCCTTTGCCCTTGACGTAGGTCGAATGCGATGAAAGCCAGCCCTCAGCAGCCTCTATCTCCGGCTGCACGAGGTCATGCTGGATACCCAGCGTCAGATCACAACCTACCTTGCCGGCTGGACCGCTGATCTGCAACACCACCAGATTCTCAGGACGCGATACGAAGAGCCGCCGTTGCCAATCGCCCAAGTCGTCCGACCAGCGCACTGTCAATTCGCCATTGGCAAGGTTCTGAACCCTTTGGTAGTTCCGCTGCGTTCCTTGCCGGTTTCTCATCTTCAGCGAGAGTAGAAAGGCGGGATGGAAGGGATCTGTGGGTATGATCTTCTGTGTGGTCTTCTCCTGCATCATCTTGTGCACAACGGCGGGACCCTGTACGCCGGCCCTGAGCCCCGCATCCTTGAATGCGGGCATCAACGCAGCGAAATCCTGGACGATTTCGCGATGGCCGAGGGGCAAGTAGAGTTGGCCATGATTCACGACAATGGTTTCATCATGAGGTCGCCCCAGAACCATGGCCCCCATGGTTCCATTGCCCGTGAGCAAGGCCTCCTCCCACCGCTGTGCGGGTTGTGTGCTGATGAGTCTGTGATGCGGTTGCTCACCAGCGGAAAGGCTCCCGTAGGAGAAGAATATCATCAGGAATAGCAAGCGGCCCCAATAAGACAAACACCTCAGCGTCGTGATATGCATTTCCAGTTCTCCCATATTGTTGATCGATTCGTCGTGGGCTCTGTCGAAACGGACAACGGCGTCTCCACGCATCTGTCCAGGATGCCTTCACAGCGATCCTCCGTACACATCGCCAGGTGTCACATTTGCAACAGCCATCAGCGGTACAAACAGCGAGCCCAATCGTGCAACCATACCATCCCCCGCTCTTTTTGCATCATTGTGGTCGTCTCTTCAGCCATCGCGACAGAACCTTGTCCAGATCCTTAGCGCGCAATCTTCAGCACATAAGCAAAATCGCATGGTTTTCGAACGGGCAAGGTCACACTCAGACCCTTTTCGTTGCGCCGGATGTCAAGGCGACCGTCATGGCCCAGCAGTGTAACCGTGCCAATTCTGTCCAGGCCCTTTCCGACCGCCAGAGAGCGAATGCTAACAACGGCGCCATCACCCGGCCATTCGAGGCCAATGACATAAAGCGTCTCGCCCTTGGTGGTAAATCGAAGATCCTCGGCGCCAAAGTCGCGCCGACGTCTTTCGGCGTCATTGGCCATGGTACCGTCTTCCACTTGGGTAGGACCCTCACCATATCTGTCCCACGGGCGACTGCCATAGATGGCCTCGCCATTGATTCTCAGCCACGCGCCCATGTCCAGCAGCATCTTCTGCTCGGCCTTCGGGATGGTGCCGTCCGGCTTGGGCCCGATGTTCAACAGCATACAACCGTTCTTGCTGACGATGTCGATGAGGTCGTCAATGAGTGAGTCCACCGTCTTGTATTGGTGATTGGTTACATAGCCCCACGAAGTCTTCGAAACCGACGTATCTGTCTGCCAGAACAGGTCACGAATCTCGGCAAGTCCGCCGCGTTCAATATCCAGAACCCCCGCGGTATCGGGAAAGGACTCCCCGCCAAACTTCTTGTAGTTGATCGCCACGCCCTTGTTCCACTGGACGCCACGGTTGTAGTAATAGGCAGAGAAGGTTTTCAGATACGACTGCACAGGCCGTTGCGCTATCCACCAGTCGAACCAGATAACCTGGGGCTGATACTTGTCCACCAGTTCGCAGCAGCGCAGGAGCCAGTCGGCCAGGAAGGCTTCGTCGGGCGGGGTTTTGCCGTCTTCGGATTCCTTACGATCCCGGGCGGGGCCGTAGAGACCACGATAGCGCTCGTCTGTCACATCGGACTCGACCTTGCGACCCTCGCCGTAGAACCACCAGTTCTCCATTCGATGGCTCGAGAGGCCGAAGGTCAGGCCCTCCTTGCGTATCGCCTCGGCCAATTCGCCAATGACATCCCGTTTGGGCCCCATTTTCGCGGCGTTCCAATCGGTATAGCTACAATCATACATGGGGAAGCCATCATGATGTTCCGCCACCGGAATAACGTATCTGGCGCCGGCCTCTCTGAAGAGTTGCGCCCATTCGGCAGCATCGAACTTCTCAGCCTTGAACATCGGGATGAAGTCCTTGTAGCCAAATTCTGAGGGCTTGCCGTAAGTCTTGAGATGGTGCTGGTAGACCCCCCGCCGACTCTTGTTGGCATTGTACATCTCGCGCGGATACCATTCATTGCCATATCCCGGCACTGAATAGGCACCCCAATGGACAAAGATTCCGAACTTGGCATCTTGATACCACTGGGGCACTTGGAATTCCGCGAGCGATTCCCAGGTGGGACGGTAAGGTCCTGCCGCTGCCATCCGGTCAATGGCCTTGAGGGTTTCTTCAACGCCGACATTCGCCGCCTGCACCGGCGTGGCCAGGAACGCGGCGGCCCATACCATTACAAGGGCAACCAGATTGACCTTCGCATTTCCCGGTTCTCGCATCGTGATGCTCCTTCCAACTGAAGTTTGTTCCCCCTCACCTGCTCCATCTTGACTTTTCACCGATATCCGAGATTAGTGTACCGTACGGCAAGAAAGTTCAGGAATGCATAATCCTGATCTATGCATGACGATTATTGACTTCGATCGCCGAAAGGTGGGATATCGAGGTGAGGCGACACGGACCGTCCTCCGCTTGCCCCTATTGCCGACCTTTAACAGGTATTTCAGTATCGTCTGAATTGACTGACATTGGGGCCCCAACCGGGTGACCTCATAATCCCAAAACAACCAGACGGTAGTCTTCAGTATCAATGACGCCTATATTGTTAGCCCAATCTTCGCTTTCCGGGATCGCGTTCTCAGGATCAATAATCCAGCCAACATGATACCTCCCCTGCAGCAGATTCTCAGTGGTCCGGCGTGCCTCAAATCTCTGGACCTGGTTTAGCGCCAGGGGAGTTAGCGTACCCTCACCGCTGATCTGGTAGTCCTCAGTAGTGATCTGCGTGTCGGTCGAAGCATGAAAGCGAATCTTTGCGGCAGGAGCGGCTGCGCTTCCTCGGTTGCCGACAACAAAATGAATGATAATCTCGTCCCCTTGTCGAACAGTCGTGGATTCAACAAACCTGTATGTCTCGCTGAGCCGAGCATCGTGGAGATCCATTTCCTCCTGCACCGTATGGCTCAAGGAAAGGCGCTGGCTAGCGATTGGATTGCGCGCCGCCTCCCAGGGTCAGATCAAAGAGATCGGATCGGACGCATGCCATCTTGTGACAGCGGAAGGAAACCGTCGAAAAACTCCAGTCTCATTTGCAAATGTGCCGATGAACAAACGTGAGCGTGCAATTCTTCCGGCAAGGGAAAATCCAGCACCACTCAACTTCATTGTACGACATCGGTGGATTGAACTGTCCCCGAATTGGCTAACGCTTGCGTAGTTGGCCTACGCGCAGGAGGCAGAACCGACGGGGAACTCCCCACCCACTTAGGCAAATACTGGTCTGCCGAGATCGGCGGGCTTTGACTTCGTAGCGGAGCGATTGCGTTGCTTGTTGACGGCGATCGACCTGCATTTTGTCCGACCCACATGCGCTAGATCGTGACAGTCCGACCAGCATCCTTGCGCGCTGGGTGTACACATATGACATCGCATAGCAGAGTGAAGGGGCGAACCATGCAGTCATTACCTCGAAGACACCTGGTCCTGGCTATCATACTTGGCGGCATCAATATTATCGGCTTGGTCTGGATTCACCATGACCTGACCGCCCGGCCCAAGGCTACGGCCCGCCTGTTGTCTGCTGTAGCATGGCCTGACAATAGCAATCCCGATCGAATCAGGCTGGCTTTCGATCGCAACATGGTGCCGATGGATCTTGTCGGTCAGATAGACGAGGCTAGGTTGTTTCAGCTCAAGCCCACTTGGCCTGGCAAATGGATATGGCGCACCTGTGACAAGTTGGACTACATTCTGGAGAATCCCCTGCCTCCAGGTCGCGTCGTGAAAATTGCCGCCGGTGAGGACCTTACGAGACGAACGGGGAGAACTTTGGAGGGCGCAGGAGAGTTGGAACTGGCCATTCGGCCATTGGAACTGACATCATGCCTCATTGACTCCTACGACGAGCATGATGTCACGTGCCGGGTAACCTTCAACCAACCGGTTGCGCCCGGCGACTTCCTCAGGCACGTGTGTTTCTACGCCGGAGAAGGCTCTGAGAGGCTTCGCGACCCGGCATGTCTAACAAAAGCACCCAAGGAGGAGTTAGTCGTTCGGTTCCCGCGTCCGGAATCCGACCATTTCAGAATGGTTCTTGATGCCGATTTGGCAGGTCACGGAGGCGAACTGGGCCTCTCGGCTCCGGTCGTCATCAAACGCCGGATACCTGAGGGATTCTCTCTGCTGAACACCTATGTTGAAGCACCGGACTTGGAGAGTGGCGGATCGCTCAGATTGCGCTTTTCCCATGAACTCAGTCGGGAACAGGAGATTCCCGATATCGAGATCGAACCTCGCGTGGAAGAGATGAGCGTCTATCGCTACGGTAGGACTCTGGTGGTCAGCGGCATGTTCAAAGCCAAGCGAGATTACGCCATCAAGGTCCCCAGTACGCTTCTAGCGGCAAATGGCAAGACCCTACAAGAGGACTTCTCGGTCACCGTGCACATTCCGGCCTATTGCCCGAGCATACGGTTCGCGCACAGCAAGGGCCTGCTGTCTCCCTGGGGCACAATGACACTCGATGCCAGCGCCGTCAATATCGAAGATCTGGAATTGAACGCATGGCGCGTACACGCCAATAATCTCATCTCCCACCTTCAGGGGGCCCGCGTGGATGCAACCTCACGGTCGGTTCTAGACAAGACAGTGACCGTCGACGTACCTGACGACGAACCGACCGATCTGACCCTTGACCTGAAAGAACTGCTCTCCCAATCCCTGGGTCTCTATCGCGTCGAGGTGAGAGCTGCCAATCGGTATTGGACACACGACCGCGCTCTGGTGGCCATCACAGATCTGGCCCTTACCACCAAACGTCAACGTGACGGGTACGTGGTCTGGGTCACATCGCTGCGTACTGCAGAACCGGTCTCCGGCGTTAAGGTTGCCGCCCTGACCCACAACAATCAAACGGTGGCGACAGGTGAGACCGACGCCGATGGAATCTGCTGCCTGCGATTCGCCGGGAACCATCCTGACGGTGGGATATGGGTGATCACAGCGCAAAAAGACAGCGACCTGACCTACCTGCTGCCTGAGGAGAATCAGTGGGTGATGGATGACATGGAGCGATCAGGTCGGCCCTATGCGGACCACTATGAGATTATGCTGTATACGGATCGCGGTGTCTATAGGCCCGGAGAAGAGATCCATCTGACCGGCGTCATCCGTGATGCCGATGGGAATATTCCCTCGTCCTTTCCCTTGTCTGTGAAAATCTCCCGTCCGGACGGTCGCCAGGTAGCGGACCTTCTGGTCAGCCGACAGGAAAAGGATCAGGGGATGTTCCACACAAGTTTCGCGACATCCGTCGAAGGTCAAACAGGACCCTATCGCTTCGTTGTGAACCTACCGGGTTCCAATTCCGGGGAACCTTTGGGCCGCGCTACGGCCCTGGTTGAGGCCTTCGTTCCTGTCCGGATGGAGGTCAGCGCTACATCGACGGCCGAACGATTCGGACCCAACAGCGTGCCTTCGATCAAGGTGACCGGTCGCTACCTGTGGGACCAACCCGCCAGCGGACTGCCGGTAAGGGTAGAGGGAACGCTTAGGCCCGTCAAGTTCAAGTCGCAGTCATACAAGGAGTTCACTTTCGGCCCAGAGACCCCGGATGTGCCTGTCTCACTGCCCGGCATCCTCGGGCAACTGGACGAAGAGGGCCAATGCGAGGTCTCAATCGAGTTGCCTGAGACCTTGAAACCGGGTTTGTATCGCATGTGGTTGTCCGCAACCGTCACGGAGCCAGGTGGAAGATCAGTTTCCAGCAACGCATCGGCCACTTTGGACTTACTGGACAACTACATCGGATTGCGGCTGCGGGAAGGTCGAGTGGTTCGTGTCAGCGAGACTTTGGCCTACGACTGGATAGGATTGACCGGCGCCGGTGAACTTGCCCCTTCTGGTGAAGTTGTCCAGCAACTGTTTCGCGTTGAATACGACACGGTTCTCAAGTGGGTCAACGACCGGCGTGTCTGGCAATCCATCGAGAGGACCGAGAAACTGGGAGACGACAAGGTGCTCGCCTCCCACGCCTCGGAGGGCTCCCTGGAGATCACCTGTCCCGAATCAGGCACCTATCGCCTGGTATTGAGAGATGTCCAGAACGGAAGTTCCACCCAACTGCAGTTTCATGCTTCGCGCTACCATAGCGACTCACAAACAATCCCCATGAACAGACCCGAGCGTCTGGAGATCATCACGGATCTGGAGAAGTACCTGCCGGGGCAGCAGGCTAAAATCCTCGTCAGAAGCCCTATTACTGGGACGCTTCTGCTGACCACTGAAACCGACCATGTGCTGGCCCACAGAATTGAACGACTTGCCGAGAACACCCTCGAACTCGAGGTGCCTCTGCCGGAAAACCTGCGGGGCAGCGTCTTCCTAACGGGCAGCGTCGTCCGAGAGATCGATCCGAACGAAGCGTCCTGGCTCCCACACCGAGCAATGGGAACGGCTCAAATCAAGCTGGACCACGATGCCCAGCGGCTTCCTGTACATATCAGCGCGCCGGCCCAAGCGTCACCCGGCGACTTGGCAGAGGTGATGGTCGATGCGGGCAGGCCGGATGACCCCAATTACCCAACGTTTGTACACCTGTGGGCGGTAGATACGGGTATCCTGCTGACGACGGCCTATGAGACCCCAGATCTCGAAGCGTTCTTTCTGGGACCACGCGCTGCCGGGGTGTCAACAGCCGATGTCTTCTTCTGGCTGCTTCCCGACTACAAACGACCGGCCGGCATGGCAAGAATCGGCGCCGATGACTTCGCTTATGATAGCTTGCGACGTAATCCAGTAGCCACCCGCAGCCGGCAACCGGCAGTGATCTGGCAAGAGACGGCTCCCGTCGATGACTCAGGACAAGTCAGGGCACAGATGAGACTTCCCGAGTTGACAGGGGAAATGCGATTGATGGCTGTCGCGGTCGACCATGACCGCTATGGCAGAGCCGAGCACGCCTTGACACTCAGCGCCCCTCTACAAGTGGAGGCAAGCTGGCCTCGGTTCGCCGCTCCAGGCGACCAATTCGAGGTTCCGGTGAAACTGTTCAACGCAACCGAATACGCATTGACGGTTCAGCTTGAGAGTCTGATCTCTGGTCCGATCGAGTTGGTGGATGACGAAGCTGTAACGGAAATCACCGTTCAACCCGGCCGATCCATCACGCAACCGCTGCGAATCAGAGCAGGCAGGGTCGGACCAGTGGAGGTCAAGCTCCAGGCATTGGCGCAGTCGCCGGCCGGCGCAGAGTTCTCGGCGAAGCATGAGGCCTCCTTTCCCATTCGCCCGGCCGCAGTGCCGCATAGTGAGGTCGAACTAAGAGCCATGCCGGCAGGCCAGCAGGTTGATTTCGCACCGCCGGAGACTTTGATACCGGGGACAGTGCGCATGATGATCTCGGTCAGTTCACGTCCTGCTGTACAGTTGGCCCCGGCCTTGGAGGAGTTGATTGGCTATCCCTACGGCTGTGTCGAGCAGACCAGTAGTCGGCTGTTCTCGCTACTGTACGCTTCGCAGATCCTTGATCCGAGCCGTGCTGACAAGATCGATGGCATGGTTAGAGCCGGCATCGCGAGACTATGGTCGATGCAAACCCCCTCGGGTGGGCTCAGCTACTGGCCCGGCGGGTCCACGCCTTGCCTGTGGGGAACGGCATATTCCGCTTACTGCCTGCTGGAGGCCGGCAACGCCGGGTATGACATCGATCCGCAATTCAGCGAGGATCTTTCGAGGTTTCTCCTCACCAGACTGAAAGATACCGACTATGAGACTCCGGACGTAAACAGCAAAGCCCTGATCTGCCGGGTGTTGGCCGCCCTCGACCAACCGCCGCATGGTTGGATGGCGCGTCTGGCGGAACGACAGGATCAACTGGACCTCGCGGGCCGCGCCCATCTGGCGGCCGCCTTTGCCTCAATCGGCGATAGACAAATGGCGTCTTCTCTGTTGCCGGAACGACCTCCTCAGGGAAAAGTGACAACCACCACCGCTGGTCGACTGACTTCGCAGGTACGCCAAGAGACCGTGTGGCTTTCGGCGCTGCTGGAGATTGATCCGAACCATCCAATGGTGGTATCGCTGGCGACACGCATCAACGACGCGCGAAACGAGGGACACTGGGGCAGTACGCTCAACGATTCCGCTGCCATCGCCGCCCTGTCGCGCTATCAAGCGCTGACCGAGCAAGATCAACCCGAGTTCACTGGCCTGATCCGAGCTGGCGACGGCCAGACCATTCGCTTCAGTCACGAGAAACCTGCCTCACTCAAAATTCAGGATGTCGTCGACCCGATTCAAATCACCTCCGAGGGCCGTGGAACCGTTTACGCGACCGTCACCAGCGAAGGGATGGCTACGGAAGATACAGCGAAACCGCATAGGCACGGACTGACTGTCGAACGGATTTGGACCGACAGAGACGGGGAACCGGTTGATGTCAACCAGTTGAGCATCGGAGACCTCGTTCAGGTCGGCATTGTCGTCAATACACCAGGCGAACCCATCCACAACATCGCAATTGTCGACGCCCTGGCGGGCGGCATGGAGGTCGAGAACCCCAGGCTCGCAACCTCGGCAAGGACCGGCGAGTTGGCTGGGGACCGACCCGATCACATCGAATTCCTCGACGATCGCGTCATCCTGTTCTGTACGGCCAACTCAGAGAAAAAGGTGTTCAGATATGCCCTGCGGGTGATTACTGCCGGAGACTTCTCCCTGCCACCGGTTCAAGCGTCCTGCATGTACGACCCAGGTATCGCGTGCCTGGGAAAGGGCGACCGGGTACAGATTCGCGGACGGTAGATTCTGGTTTGACATGGCATGGAGATGCTTGAAATGAAGGTAACGGCATTGGACACCCGCAAGCTCGTGAGATGCTCGTTGAAGGTCCTCGGCTTCCTGGCCGTTCTCTCGATGGCCACCTTCCTCGTGGCCTGGTACGTTTTCCCTTTCCCAATCGACCGTTTGCAGAGATGGAGCGTCAGCCCCACAGTGCTGGACGCCAAAGGACGGCGACTCTTGAGCATCGTTGGTCAGGACGAACAGTGGCGCCATCCCATTCCCCTGGAGCATGTTTCCGACTGGCTGATCCAGGCGACGATTGCGGTGGAAGACCAGCGGTTCTACGATCATCATGGGGTCGATTTCTGGGCCGTCTTGCGGGCCATGGGACAGAACCTCGCAGCTCGAAGGATTGTGTCCGGCGCCAGTACGCTGGATATGCAGATATGTCGAATGATGGATGAACGTACCCGCACGTTCACCGCCAAAATCGTCGAATCCTTTCGTGCCTTTCAGCTCAACAAAGCGATGGACAAAGAGGAAATACTCGAACTGTATCTAAACATCGCGCCATACGGCGGCAACGTACGGGGTGTCGAAGCGGCGTCGCTGGCGTATTTCAACAAGCACGCCAGGGATCTTTCGCTGGCGGAAGCAGCCTTGATAGCCGGGCTGCCTCAATCGCCTAGCAGATATCGCCCGGACAGAAATCTTTCGAGGGCCTTGAGGCGTCAGAAAGTCGTGTTGGACCACATGGCTAAGCAGGAAGTGATCACGAAAGAACAATGGCGCCACGCTCGACATACCTCTGTCGCGGTTTGTGAGCCGGTCCGCCAGCAGCGGGCCACCCACGCAAGCTGGCTGGCGCTACGCAATCGACCCGGTGGTGGGCAAACGACAATTGACATGGATGTTCAAGAGCAAGTGGAAGAACTTGCCTATGAGCACTTGGAGCGACTGCCTGAAGGCACAGAGCTGGCCATGGTAGTTCTCGACATTGCCGAATCGAACATCATCGCGATGCTCGGGTCAGGCAATCCCGCCGACCCTGCCGATGGCCAAGTCAATGGCGCCTTGGCTCGACGAAGTCCCGGCTCAGCTCTGAAGCCCTTTATTTATGCCACTGCATTTGAAATGGAGCGACTCAATCGCGAATCCATCGTCTACGATGTTCCCATTGTGCGCGGGGCCTGGACACCGTCAAATTTCGACAAGACGTTTTCGGAAACCCTCACCGTGGCCGAGGCGTTGCGACGATCGCGGAATGTGCCAGCCATTCTGACAGCGGAGGCAGTAGGACTGGCACGGTGTTGCGGCATGCTGAAGGCAGTCGGCATCGATCTGCCGGCTGATGTCCAGCAACGCGGGGGCTTGGCACTGGCGGTCGGCGGCATCGAAGTGACCTTACTGGACCTGACCAATGGGTACGCCACGCTGGCGCGACACGGGATACGAAGGCCCCCACGGCTGTTTGCTGACGAGACCGCCGTGGCCACCAGGGCACTCAAACCTCAAACCTGCGCAATAATTAGTGACATTCTGTCTTCCCGCAGCCGCCGTCCAAGAGGCATGGAAGACTTCACAATGGATGCTGTTCCCTGGTTTATGTGGAAGACTGGAACGAGTTCAGGCCGCAGAGATGCGTGGGCCGTGGGCCACAACTACCAATATGCCATCGGCGTCTGGGTGGGACGATTTCGGGGGACCGGTCGAGGTGCTTATGTTGGAGCCGAAGCAGCAGAGCCGTTGTTGGCCAAACTGTTTGGAATTCCCACATTGCGCACCGAAAGCGATCCCCCGCCTCCAAAGCCGATCAGGATTACCCACCCGCTTGCCCTACCACGCGAGGTGCATGATAGCCTTCGCATCATGAAGCCCAGTTCAGGCGAAGTGTTCATATGTCTTAACGGGAAGACTATAATCCATGCGTCAGCCAATAGAACAGACCAGCTTACGTGGTTTCTGAATGGCGAACTGGCCGGCCAAAAAGGTACGACACGTTTGGTGCTGCAGCCAGGTAACTACGACTTGCTCTGCCTCAACAGCCTCGGGCAGTCATCCAGAGTCACTTTCAGTGTGCATCCTGTGCACAACCAGTCCGGTGCATTATGTGTAGAGTGATGATTGAGGATTCTTGTGTGCGAGCGAGATCGAGATTTACCCGTGTATTCGCGTCACTTCAGGGTCATGCCGGACGGCTCGGACGATGGCAGTGGATTCAGAAGATTCCTGCCCGGGGTCTGTCCCACGAACGGTAGGTCACTGGCGATTTCCATTCCCATGTAGGCGATGAAATCCTCCAGAGGGAGGTGTGAAGGGCTTCCAGGCCGCGAGCTTGCGCCCCCCCCCCCCCCCCCCCCCCCCCCCCCCCCCCCCCCCCCCCCCCCCCCCCCCCCCCCCACCCC
>Ga0208279_1000325_pt1 | contig 41336 bp, 41 predicted proteins | sample AntAceMetag02UKM_FD_184766 | JGI IMG/M metagenome (GOLD analysis project Ga0208279, IMG submission 184766) | Saline lake microbial communities from Ace Lake, Antarctica - Antarctic Ace Lake Metagenome 02UKM (SPAdes) (version 2) | ecosystem: Environmental > Aquatic > Non-marine Saline and... | reverse complement strand
CTGTTACGGAATCCTCCGGGTCACAACTCTATTCCAACGTCTTTACCTTGACCTTGAAGGCTATCGCCGATTTGCCTAATCGGAGTACCCCCATATGTGGCCTTTCCACGCGAAATCCCAAAGAGCCTGCCTTCTTTGCCCGTGCCGGGTTTACCGCGTCAGGAAGTCTGTTAGCGCACGTTCAACCTCGGCAACAACCTGATCGTACTGCGCAAGAACGGACACCTGGCGACGCAGCGACGCTTCCCAAGACCGTGCCCAAGCATCTCGGTTCTCAGGTGTGAGGAAGTCGGCCACGCTGCTGAAGGTGAAACCTTTGTAGCGGGCTTTCTCCGCCAGCACGTGCCTGGCCCGCTCCCAATCGAGCGCACCGGCGTAACGGGTGAACAGTTGCCACACATCGTACAGGTCGCGGGCGCGCGCCCGACGAAGCATAGCCCGTAGTTTCTCCGCCAGCATCTCGTCCAGCGCATAGACCGGCACACTCAGGTCCAAACTGTCGGCATCGCTGTAGGGATGATGCACCGGCCGGTGCTCTGGGGGCAACACCAGCGTCTCGTAGATCGTGAGGTCCAACTTGACGCGCGGCTGGTCGCCTCCCAGGCGGCCGAGTGGCCCCGTGTACTCGATACGTCCCTGATGGGCTTCCTCGCCAGGCACGTCGCGCAGCGTGCGAAAGTCCACCGACACCAGTCGAAGCCCGGTTTCCTCCGTGATAGTCCGGCAGGCGGCCTCGATTTCGGAGCTCAGTTCCTGGGGTGGCGGTGACGCACTGAGAGTGAAATCCAGGTCGGCGGAGAAGCGGTGGTCAGGGAAGTAGCATTTGCGCAGCGCCGTTCCCCCTTTGAAAACCAACATCTCTGCCAATATCGGTCGCCGGTAAAGTCCCGCCAGTACCCACGAGAGCACGTAGTCCCGTTCGACCATGGTGGGGTCTGCATTCCAGGCCCCGGCGAGCCGGCGCAGTTCGGCCTCCGAGATCATCAGTGCACCAACCAATCGGTGAGGTCGGCCGGCGTGCGGTTCAGGCGCAACTGCCAGCGGCTGTTATAAAGGCCGTGGTCGCCGGCCAGCGAGTCCAGCCGGCTGTACCCGGTTGACAGCCCATCCTGCCAGTGCTCGATTTCGGCGCCGACCGGGAGATCAAGCAGTTCCGCCAGGTAGCCCAATCGCTTGAAGATGGCGCGGTTCTGCATACGCCCGGCAACCTCTGTCAGTAACGGGGGTGAGATATCTCCCCTGGTCAGGCTCTCGTACAACCCCTTGGCCGCTTCGACGATCCCGCCGCAGTGCTCAGGGTGATCCAGGCAGTCTATGACCGCCTTGGCCCGGTTGGTGATGGTGATCTCCTGCCCCTCGATCCAGATGCGGTGATGCCCAAAGAACTTGTGTGGCGCAAGCGTCACGAAGCGGTACGTAAGTCCTAACTCCTCGATGGACAGCGTAGCGGAGGCGCGTCCGGCGGTGGTGGTCACAAAGATAGCCCCGGGAATCTGCTCGGTGTAGCCATAGTGGTGGAGCGCTGTCCAGTAGGCGATGGCGTAGGGCGTCGCCAGGTAGGGGACAATGCGGAAGGGATGAGCGCTGTAGGTCCCTTCGACGCCTGCCTCAAATGGCAGGATCAGGTAAAGACCACGCCTGAGGCGCAGTACCCACCGCTTGTCGCTCAAGCGCGCCAGCATCTTGTTGATGCGGTGACGCTGTCCCCCGACGGCTGCCTGGGCGTCGGCGGTGGTGAAGACCTGTTTGTCCTGGGAGGCCAGGGTGAGGAGCAAGCGCGCCTCGGCGTCCCCCAGCGTCCTTATATCGCGCCTATGCATAATACCCCTTTCAGGGTATTATTATAAGAGTAGATGTAATTCTGTCAAATCTGCGGGTATCCCTCCAGATCGAAGGGCGTCATCAATGTCCGCGTCATCTTGACTGCCGTCGTCTGCTGGTTCTGCTGCAGGAGCAGGCAGCCCTCATCGTTGTGCCAGCGTTGTTGTTGCCGGAGGTGGCCATCGCCACTGGTCAGGGCTGGCAAGACGCTGGCCTGGCCGTGAGTTCACCACCGCTCTGAACAGACAGGTTTTCAGTGCAAAGTTTGCACAAACTTCCGGTGCAAAGCTTGCACTGATGTGGTGGGAGGCGGCGGGGACACGCAGTCAGTTAGCGCGCTCTTGCCCTTCCCCGCCATCGTACGTATAATTGCAACAGTACTGATCGGCGTCTGTCTGGCAGCCCTGGTGCGGAACGGCGGGTTGAGGATAAGCGCGATAGAGAGGAGGTTCAGGAGTGGCGAACATCGAAGTGCGAAAAACAGACCACGGTGATACGTACGAGTTACAAGTGATCGTGAAGGAGGGGCGGGGCGAGAGCCGCCATCGTGTGACCCTTCGCAAGGCCGACTACGAACGGCTGTCTGGGGGCAAGGTCAGCCCCGAGGCGCTGGTGACCGAGTCGTTTCGCTTCCTCTTGGAACGTGAGCCCAAGGAATCAATCCTGCGCTCTTTCGACCTCACCGTCATCGGCCGGTACTTCCCGGAGTACGAGCGCGAGATCGCCAGGCGGTTGTGACCAGGGGGCCGGCGCACCCCGGCGTGGCTCGACAGGCTCACCATGACATGGTTCAACAGGACCTTCCTGGGCCCTTCGGCTACGTTCAGGATAAACTCCGCCGAAAGGCTCACCACGGCGTCGCGCTACACCACTCGTGGGAAGGAGATGGTCTATTGGTGGCGGCCCGCCGCTTTGCCACCAGCATCAGGAGAAGGCACAACGACCCAAACCGACCGTCGCTTCCGGGCGTTGAAGGACGAGTTTCGCCGGCGGCTGGGCGCGTGGGGCGCGTGACGAGGCGCGGCGGGAGATGAGACATTGCCTATGCCCGGGACACCGACAACGTGGTGCGGGGGGATGCGGGCCTCAGGCGGCCCACGAGAGAACGGCGTCAGCCGGGTGGAGGTGTCGTAGTCTGCTGGCTCGTACAAGTTGACGACTGGCGCTGCTCAAACCCCCCAGTCTGGAGCAACTGACGCAGGTAGTGGCCCGAGTGCTGAAAGAGGGCTAGCCCTGGTACGGCAAGACGCCTGCAATTCGACGCCAGATACAGATGGATGGATACCCTAGCGACGTCGCGTGGCGGCTATTGGGTGGATCACTCTTTTGCGAGGCCCCAGGAAACGAAGATCGTCAGGCTACACAAGATGCACCGGCCTGACGATCTAGAGTATACCTAGGTAGCGGGGCCAGGATTCGAACCTGGGACCTCCGGGTTATGAGCTACAATCCTATTTCGTTCACTCTAGCTCGCCGGGCCACCTGGTTAGGGTAGCCTGACGATATTCGATTCTCAAGAGCCTGGTGTGATTAGACGGCTCGATTAATGTGCCATTTTCTACTTGGATTATATCGGTTTTGCGCTAACCAGCAAGCGCGAACGGCGGATGCAGATCCTGGCTGAATCTCGTTGCGGCCGATTTTGGACCGGATGTATTATTCGGCCATGACAGGTAACGGTGGAGGACGAGCAACTTGCTCACATCTTGCCGGTGATGTGGGAGCACGTCAACTTGCTAGGACGCTACGAGTTCGATGCGACTGATTCATCCATTCAGATGAACCTCTCTGCTCTCCCCCTGCGCTCCATGGACGAGATCATGGAGCAGCTTGGACTGGGGATATGAGAAAGGCAGGAACAGCGCCATTTATGTCAATTGCCTTGCCGTTTTGTCCCAAATACGCTCGGTACCCCCACCCGTCCTTTTCCAAGATGACTAGCTCCATCCGACCGTTATCGTAGTTTTGTCCAGATTAGTGTCGCTACCCCATCCAGTTCGACGGGGTGGGGCGTGTTTAGGAGCGCCGGAGCGCTACCACACCCGGTTTTCCTGTGTTGGATGGTGTCTGAGTCGTTCTCCAGAGTGTGAATGATTTATCCGCATTCTGCTGGGACAGTACCCACAATACCAAGCATGTGTTTGACAAGACTGTTTATTCGTGGTATAATATACAAGGTTGTATAATACTAAGGAGGCAAAATTGTCCACCCGACTGGTTATCCTGGGATTTCTACGCGGGCGGCCGCAATACGGCTACGAGATCAAGCAGATGATCGAGCACGTGATGGGCGATTGGACCAACATCGCTTTCGGCTCCATCTATTTCGCGCTAAAGAAGCTGGCCGAGGAGGAATTCGTCGAGAAGGTCGGCACCGAACAGGAAGGCGGGCGTCCCTCGCGCACCGTCTACCAGATCACGGATGCCGGGCGGGACGAGTTTATGCACCTGCTGCGGAAGGTGTGGGATAACGTGGAGCGGCAGACGTTTGACTTTGACATCGGCCTCAGTTTTATGGGCGCGTTGCCCATTGAGGAGGTAGCGGGCTACCTGCGGAAACGGGTGACCCATCTGGAGCACATTTTGCACTATCTCGATGCGCATCAGGCGGAGGAGCTGGCGGACGAACATGTCCCCAATCGCTTGGTGTCGGCGGTGTTTGATCACCACCGGCTTCACCTACAAGCCGAGCTGGATTGGACGCGGGGGCTGCTGCAGAGTGTGGAGCAGGGGGTGTATGATGCCGAGATAGCGTGGATGCAGGGGATGTTTGAGCAGCCGGGAGACAGAACTGATTGAGCTCTCTCTTTTTTGATCAGAATAAAAGCTTGTATATTCTACGTTATATAATCACAAGGAGGTACAAAATGGAACGTATACCAGAAAGTGAAGCGATTGCCGAACCGGTGGACGCCCGCCGGTTCAACGAGGTGATGAGCAGCAACCGGTTCAGACAGGCGGATTACCGGCGGCTGGCCTGCCGGGCGGTGGAACTGGGCACTCCGCCGGGAGGAAAGGTGCTTGACATGGGCACTGGTTCGGGCTTTGTGGCTATCGAGGTGGCCAAGTTGCTGGAGGGAACCGGGTGTCGGGTCGTGGGAATGGATCTTTCCGGGGCGATGCTGGCGCTGGCGGCCGAGAATGCAACCAAGGCCGGGCTGAACGGCATACTATCCTGGCGCGAAGGCGACGTCAAGGCGATGCCCTTCGCCGACAGCGAGTTCGACTTGATCGTCTCGAATGACTCGCTGCATCACTGGGACGACCCGCTGCCGGTGTTTGACGAGATCGCGCGGGTGCTCAAGGATGACGGGCACTGTATCATCCACGATTCGAAGCGTTTGCAGCGCTGGTGGCCGTGGCTGTTCGTCAAGGCGGTCAGCCTGAGCATCCCCCGCGATTTCCGCGTCCACTGGTGGAACTCGATCAAGTCGTCCTACACGGTGGATGAGCTGCGGGCTATTCTGCAGCGCTCGCGGCTGACGGGCTGGCAAATCGAGGAAGATTTTATGGACTTGATGGTCGTGAGGGAGATGTAGATATGCCTAGACTGGTCAAGGGGGCCAAGTGGACGTTCGGTTGGGTGGTCGTCGGGCCGGAGCGCGTGATCGCCATCCCGCCGGAGGCGTGGGATGAGTACGCTTTCCCGGCAGGCGACGAGGCGATATTTACACCGGGGAGTCGCAAGTCGGGCGGGTTCAGTATCAGCACATCGGCGCTGATGACCGAGGCCAGCGGGAAGATGGGCGGCGCCGATCTGCGCGAACTGGGCCGGAGCCGGTTCGGCAATGGATGGGTGGTTGTGCCGCCGGAAGTGGAAGTAAAGCCCGGCGACCGGCTGCTGACGGTACGCGGCAGTTGCTACGGGCTGGGGTTCATCGCACGAGGGCCGATCTATGAAGAGGCGCTAAAGCACCCGGAACTGGAAGTGTTTGCCTGACTATTGGGGGAGTGATGGATATCAAACGGTTGTTCAATTATCCTGTCGAAACGACGGCACCGACACGCAAGCGAATGGTGGCGACCATGCTACTCGTCTGGCTGGCCTGGTTTTTCGTCAATCTTGGCGCGAATGGCCTGTTCTACGTGTCGCTGCACGGACGGCCCGGCGCGCGTCTGCCGGGGGAAATCCTCTACTACCTGGGCGTCTCCACAGTGGGCATCGTCGTGGCGCTGCATCTTTCCAAAAAGTGGAATCTGGAAATGCCGCTCTTGCCGGCAAAGCGCGGCCTGGGCTTTTGGATCGGTACGGTGGCGTTCCTCGCCCTGGCGGTCTTTCTAGGCGTGAATGCTATGGCGGATCAGGGGATGACGTTGGCCGACGTGGTGCAGCAGCCGCCGGTGTGGATCGTCGCTCCTGTTTTTGTGTTGGGGCCAACGATGCTGGCCTATACGCTGCTGTGGTATGGCTTTTACCTGCCCGGCATCCGGCAGCTTTTAGGCGGCTCGAAGGCCGCGACCGTTCTCGCCATCGTGCTGACCGCCGTGATCTATGGGGTATATCACCTGGCGAGCATCGACGAGCTGTTGACACTCCCGGCCATGCTGGAGGAGATTCTCATCACGACCTGTATCGGCGTCGCCTTTGGGATCTACGTGGTGCTTGCCCGCAGCTTGCTCGTGGCCTTTCTGGTCAACTGGCTGATCAACTGGTTCGTCTTTACGCCTGTGGAGACGTTTCACCCTTCTCCCGTCCTGTGGCCGCTGGGGTACACAATCTTGGCCGTCGTCTGGCTGGTTTATCGCTACCTGTGGGTCCAGGAAAAGCAGTAGCAGGCGAGTGGAGGAAAATGCAAATGCAAGGGCAGAGCGCGGGATATAGGATTGTCCGGGCGCTTGTTGGCATCGTGTTGCTCATTTTGATAGCCGGAATCTGGGCCTGCTTATGGGTTCCGCTGTCATAAACTTTTAGGAGGTCAATGTGGAGATTCTGATTATCGGAGCTATCTTTTTAGTCATCGCGCTGGTGGTGCGGCGCAAGGAGGCCTTCCGGTTTCGGTGGCAGCCCACGCAGCACACGTGGGTTGCCATAGGGGCAGGTTTACTGGCCTTTGTCTTTAGCGCGTCGCTGTTGTTGTTCGAACCCGGGTCACTCCCGGCGCAGCTCATCCACAACGGGTTGATCTACGTCGTATGTGGCGCTGCCATCCCCTGGGGCTACACGATCCTGGTGGAGCGAAAGACCCCGGCTGCCCTGGGGCTCAGGCGGGAGCGGTGGGTGCTGAGCCTGATCCTCAGTCTGGTTGTGGCCGGCCTTTTCCTGCCTATGCTTTTCTTCGAGGGCGATCTGGCCAGCGTAGGTTGGGGGAACGTAGCAAAGGCGTCTTTCGTGTTGACGGGCGCGGGTGGCCTCTTCGAGCTGTTCCTGTATTATGGCTTCATCCACCTGCGGCTGGAGAAGGCATTCGGTACGATCCCGGCGATCCTGTTGACCTCGGCGATCTACGTGCTGTGGCACGTGGGGACGCAGTTGCCGCTGGAGCCCGATCCGCTGTACGCGGTGTGGAAGCTCTTCTGGGTGGGGGTAATGTCGCAGTCGCTGTTCAGCATGACGCGCAATCTGCTGGTGATCTGGCCCCTCTTCCACGCCGTGGGCGTGATGCTCGATTTCGCGGTCAACCTCGACGCGGTGGAAGGTATCGTTCACGAGTTACCCTGGGCGGTCGGAGTAGTGGTCGCGATAACCGTTATCGCTGCGGGGTTGACCGCCGCGTCGACCAGGAATCGAGAACACGCAGGATTGTGAGATTCTGGCGTTGATTTGAAAGCCCGCCGCATTGCAGCGGTGGGCTTTTTTCTTGACAGGCCCTGTAATTAGTTGTATAATAAAACTGTTTGACACTACAACTAATTTAAAAGGGTGAGCTATGTCACTTTCGGATAAGGAGTATTTGCAGGTCAACCAGGCGCTGTTCAGCCTGGCGCACGCGTATGAGTCTCGCATGGCCGGGGAGGCAACGCGCAACACGCTGGGGTTGAGGCTATCCGATTGCTCGGTGCTGATGGTGTTGGGCCAGTTTGCGCCGCTCAACTCGCGCCGGCTGTCCGAGCTGATGGACGTCAACCCCGGCACCATCTCGGTGTACGTGCGGCGGTTGGTCGAGATGGGGCTGGTGCAAAAGGAGCAGGATGCACAGGATCGGCGCAACTGGTGGCTGACGTTGACCGAGGCGGGCCAGGCGGCCGCGCAGGGCGTCATCGGCGGGGCGGTGGAGTACACGCGCGATTTCCTCGCGGCGCTGGACGAGGACGAACGGCAGGCGCTGCATCGGCTCCTGCTAAAGGCCGCGCGCGGCCTGGGCTTCGACTGGCTGTAGGGAAAGGGCGATGGGACGCAAATTGGTCCTGGTCAACCCGGTCAACCCGGCGCGGACGGGGCTGACGGTCAACAGGAGCTCCCGCTTCCCGCCCCTGGGCCTGGGCATCGTCGCCGCGCTGACGCCCAAGCACTGGGACGTGGCGCTGCTGGACGAGAATTGGGAGCCTTTCACCTATCAGGAGGCTGATCTAGTGGGAATCACGGCCTTTACCGCCTCGGTCAACCGGGCCTACGAGATCGCCGCCGCCTACCGAGAGCGGGATGTGCCGGTGGTGATGGGCGGCATCCACGCCTCGATGTGCACCGAGGAGGCGCTGCGGTTCGTGGACGCCGTCGTGATCGGCGAGGCGGAGACGGTCTGGCCGCAGGTGGTGACCGACGTGGAGGCCGGGCGGCTGCGGCGGATCTACCGGGGCGAGTGGAGGGCCTTGGCGGGGACGCCGCGCCCGCGCCGCGATCTGTTCCATCCCGGCTATATGTTCGCCTCCGTGCAGACCTCGCGCGGTTGCCCAATGGACTGCGAGTTCTGCTCGGTGACGGCCTTCAACGGGCGGCGCTACCGCCGTCGCCCGCCGGAGGAGGTGCTGGACGAGTTGCAGACGATCCCGCAAAAGATGCTCTTCTTCGTGGACGATAACATCATCGGCTACGGCAGGGAATCGCGCGAGCAGGCGCTGGCGATTTTCCGCGGCATGGTCGAGCGCAAGCTGGACAAGTGGTGGTTCTGCCAGGCGTCGCTCAATTTTGCCGACGACGACGAGGTGCTGCACTGGGCGGGGCGCGCGGGGTGCAAGATGGTCTTTTTGGGACTGGAGGCGGAGGAGGTGGGCGCGCTGGCGGAAGTCAACAAGCGGCTCAATCTGCAGCGAGGTGTGGAGAGCTACGAGGGGGCGTTTCGTCGCATCCACCGAGCAGGGATAGCCGTCCTGGGGGCCTTTATCTTTGGTATGGACGGCGACACCCCGGAGAAGCTACGTCACCGCGCCGAGTACATGGTCCACAGCAGGATCGACGTGATGCAAAAGACCTTTCTGACGCCGCTGCCGGGGACGCGCTTGTTCGCTCAGTTGCGGGACGAGGATCGGCTGCTCTATACCAGCTTTCCCCAAGACTGGGAGCGCTACGATATGGGCGAGGCGGTCCATCGGCCGCGGGGTATGGCGCCAGAGGTGCTGGCGCAGGTGATGGGAGAATCCAGCCTGCGGATGTACGCCTGGCCCGTGCTGGCGCGCAAGGCGATGCGCACGCTGTGGGAGACGCGAAATCCGATGGCGGCCATGTTCGCCTGGCAGTCGAACGTCAACTATCGCAACGTATCCAGCGCCAAGTAGCGGGCCTTATCCTATCTTGCCTTTCTTTTCCAGAAGTGGGAAGATGATCTCTCCTATCAGTGTGTTGAGCGCGTGCATCAGGATGCAGGGGTAGATGCTGCCGGTCCTCCAGTATACGAACGATATGAGAAAGGTCCCTAGAAAGATGAGGAGCATAAAGCCCGGGCCGGATAGGCAGTGGATGCTCGTAAAGATAAGAGAGGTGAACAGGAAGGCAAGGAAAACGTTATCCAGGTTCTGGAAAAGGACCGTCTGGACGTAGCCCCGATAGATGATCTCCTCCAGGATTGGGATGCAGATCACGACGATGAGAAACATCGCGACGATGCTACGTTTTGAGTTCAGATAGTCGCTCGTCCGAGGGAACCAGTCCCTATCCTCGCGGCGCTGCCAGAACATGGACCATCCGAGGGCTTTCATGAGCCGCTGCACGACGGGATACAAAAGCCGCGAGCGTATCACGGAGGGGACAAAAATGAGGGGGGATAGGACGACAGCGTTCGTTAAAAGGGGAAAAAGGTGGCTGTCAGCGGAATATAATGGGAAGTGCCAGCCTCGTGAAAATGGGGTACACTGTACCCAGCCAAGAAGACACGACAGGAGGCTGGCCAATGCAGTGTACCATAGGATGGGCAAATCACCAACGACAGTGGGGTGCTGTCGCGCACACAATGGCGGTATTGGGGCTGGTAGCACTGACAGCAGTGGGCGTTTCTCTGGAGAGCAGCGGCGGGTGGGTGGCCTGTCCGCCGCTGTTGGTGGGGATAGGAAACGAGCAGCGTCGACGGCGGAGGCGGCGACACCGACACTACAGGTTCGCTTGGCGGGTAGGATGGGTCTGGCTGCGGCGGAGCTGGATGGTGACGGCAGTGCGCAGCGAAGCGCTGATGTTGCTGGTGTTTCTGACCGGCTGCCGGGAGTGGGAGTGGGTGTGCCTGTTGCCGTGGGCGGTGTGGCTGTGGAAGGGATGGGGAGCAGTCTGGCCAGGTCTGGGGAGACGGCCGTTGTACCGGGGAGTAGGGCGTCTGATGGAGGAGGTCGGTCGTCTGGCATTCGTAGGTCTGGGATTGATGTGGCTGGCCCAGCACATTTCCATCCTGGGAGAGCAGAGTAGGTGTGCGCTATCGGCGGGGAAACTGAGCCAGTGGGTCGAGGTAAGCGTGCCACATATCGAGGTAGAGCGGGACGAGGCGGGGACGTATCACGTGCGGATCAGTGGGGAGTTTGAGATACACGTAGATGGGAATGTAGAGATGTACGAGCGTATGCTGGTCATCTTTCTGGGACTGCTGGAGGTACCGGGGGAGAAGCGATGCAGTCGGCGCACGCGGGATGGACGGACGCCGTTCGTGCGCCAGGAGCAGATGGCAGAGTGGTTTGAGGTGCCGCAGCCACACATCAGTCTCTGGTTCAAGTATTGGTTGGAACGAGATTGGCGGCGGATGTTGAGCCAGAAATGGGGAGAGGTGCGGTGCTGATGTTCCACGGATACTCTGGCGACGCGGGCGATTGGTCAGACAAGCTCGGTTACGTGCCCCATAGAGGCCAACCACCTCCGACACGATGTCCCGCTGCCGGAGAGCCTCCTTCGGTTCCGGCTTCCCCTGCCGTCGCTGCCTCTGATACAGTCCGCCCAGCGCCGCCAGCGGCAGCACCACCGCCAGTCCCAGGAACCACCACGGGGTCAGCCGCGGCTGGGCCGAGAAACGATCCAGGTTGAAGAGGATCAGCGCCACGGCGGTCCAGACAGTCAGGAGGTTGGGAATGGCGTCGCCGGAGCGGAGCAGTTGCAGTCCGACGGCCCGCCTTTTCGTGAAATGGTAGAACAGGTTGCTGCCCATGAAGCCCAGTACACAAAGTCTGTTTGTCTTGACTGCCCGTCTAGTGCTGGGTTGTACCCCGCCCCGCCCGCCCGTGCAAATCAGCGCGTGAAACCCCTACGTTGGTGGACAGGAGTGAGCGTCCTTTGTGTATTGACAGGGTATGAACTTTATTATATACTGGGCTCCAGAGTATGCGAACCCTGGGGGTAGACGTGGCTAACCAAACCCACACAACCAATATTGAGTTGAGGAACGTATTTCCTCCCGGCCAGACAGCGCAGTTGGACATTCATGTCCATGTATCGGCAACGCTTAACGTCACGCCTTTTATTGCTCGACAAAAGGTGGGCGGATTGGTGCTCTCTAAGGTGGGCACCGGCGTTGGCGCCGACGAACCCTCGTTTATCGTAACCGGCGAGCGCATCGTGTGGCGCGTCCCTTTGTTCCTGGCTCTGCCTGGCCTGGGCCGTCTGGGTGAGGTCGGCGAGATTGACGTGGATGCTCAAACGAGAGAGATACTGGCCGACCAGTCTACGCTGGAGCGGATCATCGAGAATGCCAGACGGATTGCTCCCGATTCCGCATCATAAGCAGAGCCGCCCCGGTGCCTGTCTACCCGCCTGTGCCCAGATGATATTGGGAAGCTTGGGCGATGACATAGCCGAGGCTCATCTGGCTCACGTGATGGGATCGTATTGGTTCGGAACTCCGGCCAGTGAGCCAAGCCCCTGACTAGCCAACGAACTATACCTCCACTTCCTCCATCTCCGACACGATGTCCCGCTGCTGGAGTGACTCTTTCGCCTCCGGCTTCTCGCGCCGTCGTTGCCACTGGTACAGCCCGCCCAACACTGCCACCGGCAGCACCACCGCCAGTCCCAGGAACCACCACGGGTTCAGCCGCGGCTGGGCCGAGAAACGGTCCAGGTTGAAGAGAATCAGCGCGACGGAAGTCCAGACAGTGAGGAAGTTGGGCACCGCGTCGCCGGAGCGGAGCAGTTGCAGTCCGGTGGACCGTCTCTTCGTGAAGGGGTAGAACAGATTGCTGCCCATAAAGCCCAGTTGGTCCTCCAGGATGTGGCCGGCGAAGCCGAGGCCCGCCACAATCCCGGCCCATTTTCCAAAGAGGAGGCCGGCCACCAGACCGACTGCCGCCGCCAGCGTCAGGCTGTGGGATCAGCAGCGGTGCCAGTCGAGGAAGTGGATGTGCAGTTGGTCGCCCTGCCGCTCGAACTTGAACGATGGCCCGCTGAAGATGTCTATGCGGTTCTCCGCGTCGCAGGTGGGCGCCATTGGTATGTCGACTTTGACCCGTGCCTCTCTCCCCCCCTCTTTCCCCCCCATTGGGGGGGATGACTCGCTCCCCTCTTTCCCCCCCCGTTGGGGGGGATGAAGGGAAGGGAGGCTCTGAGCCGGGGATGGGAGCCTGGCTGGTGTCCACAATCGGGCCGATGCGCACCGCCACCTCGTTCTGCTCCGGGTCGAAGCGGATAGCATATTGCCGCCACAGGTTGGCCCCCAGGCGGATGGTGTGGAGCATGATGTTCTGGGGCTTTTCGGTCTCGTAAGCCCGGCGCATTGCCCCGACTACCTGCCCGGCGATGTCGCGCGCGTCCGGTTCCGGGCCGGGGTCAATCTCCTCGGTGTAGTGCTCGAAGTAACGGTAAGTACAATAGATTCTCGCGGATAACGCAAATGTTATATGGTAATTCTATAACGAAGCCGTCTGCGGAAATCTCCAAAAACCTGCTGTAGCCCTGAGTGCCGCCATACGCCTTCGAGTTCCGTAATCTTTAACGTCAGACATCTCCTTTGCTTCTTGTATTGTGATCTTGAGCGATCTTCAAAAGCAATGGAATGTCTACGTTGCTTCCACTAACAACTATTACGACGTTGCGCCCAACCTCCCTCACTCTCCGATGCAGAAGGGCTGCGATGCCCACGGCCCCAGCCCCCTCCACGACTAGATGATGCTTCTCCAAGGCGAACGCCATAGCCTCGGCAATCTCCTTCTCCGATACCAAGATCGTATCGTCAACATACTCTTGGACCATGCGGAAGGTGTATCGATTGTCCAGACCGATACCCCCTGCCAGGCCATCGGCAAGGGTCTCCTCCTCCTCTAACACGACCGGTTTGCCGGCTCTCAGACTGTGGTACATCACGGGCGCGCGTTCCATCGAAACACCTATCACTCGAATCGTGGTGCTCGCGGATTTCAGGGCCAGTGCGATCCCTGAGATCAGCCCACCCCCTGAGAGGGGCACGATTACCGTATCCATCTCGGGCAGATCCTCCAGCAGCTCCAAGCCGATAGTACCCTGTCCGGCGATGACGAAGGGACCGTCTGAAGGATTGATCATGGTCAATCCCTGCTCCTTCTGCATCTGAAAAGCGTGCTCCTCGGCTTCGTCTTGGCTTTCGCCACACACCACTATCTCAGCGCCGAGACGTTTGATAGCGTTTACTTTGGTGCTTGGGACCCGTTTTGAAATGCAGATCACGGCTTTAACGCCCAATTGCCTGGCCACATATGATACCGCCAGGCCATGGTTGCCACTGGAGAAGGCGATGACTCCTCGTGCCTTCTCATCCGCTGTGAGGCTGAGTATCTTATTGGCTGCGCCTCTAAGCTTAAAGGCACCTGTCTCTTGGATATTCTCCAGCTTCAGGTAGACAGACGCGCCAATATGCTGCGCCAGCAAGGGAGAACGGATTAGCGGTGTCCTTTTGGCTATGGACGCGATCCTCTGTCTGGCCAGATAAACATCGAGCATTGTCACATCGGATATGGGCATCAACTCCTCCTCTCTTGAACAAAGATACCTCGACATAGGGGAAGGGGCTATCAGAATAGATCATATCTCCCCGAAGATACCGCGGTATAGTGCTCTAACCGCGCGCGCCTCATCGAGAGCGGCGATGACGTAGGTGGTCCGCTGGTCTGAGATCTCGTGATACATTACTCCGATACCCTGACGTTCCAAGAGTTCTCGATCCTCGGCGCTTCGCTCCAGCAGGGCTTCGTCTTCACCGATCAACGAGATCCAGCATTGATCATTGAGGATCTGCCTAATAGCCTCTCCAGTCTCATCAATAACCGACTTCAGTTCACGGGACTTCTCAGAAGGGGCGCTCAGCACTAAGGCCTCCGTATCTTCATCAACGAGGCTCATGATGCCTCGACGGCGTTCCCAGACCTCTCTCATCTCAGGCCCCACCGGATTCTCACTCAGGACAACTGTTTCTAGCGGCCCCAACGTTGCAATGCCCACGATCGATGTCTCCATAAACTCGTCCTGGACATCTGCAATCATGGTGCCAGGAGCCATCGAGAGAGTGGAACGGACAACGATAGGGATACCACCTTCCTGACCCGTTCGCACGGCCCGGTGATGAACCACCTTGGCTCCGTAGCGGGCCATCTCGTGCATCTTGTCGTAACTGATTCGCTCCAACAGATGGGCCTGTGGCACTATCCGAGGATCAGCGCTGGCCACTCCCTCCACGTCGGTGTAGATCTCCACCTTGCTACCGTTCAGGGCCACGCCCAAAGCCACGGCGGAAGTGTCACTGCCCCCTCGACCAAGCGTGGTATAATCGCCAGTGTCGCGAACAACACCTTGGCTGCCAGCGATCACTGCCACCTCACCGCGCTCCAGATAGGACCACACCCGCGCGGCATCAATCTTAACGATCTCTGCCTCACTGTGGTGACTATCGGTGTAAATACATGCCTGCGCGCCTGTGAGCCCCACCGCGGGGACCCCCTCCCGCTTGAGGAGGTGAGCCATCACCGCTGCCGAGATGATCTCACCGCAGGTAAAGATCATATCGTAATCGCGGCCGTCAACCGGACCCCCATCGCCCCTCAATAGATCCAGTAGAGTATCAGTGGCATAAGGATCGCCCCGGCGGCCTATGGCTGAGACGACGATGGCTACTTGATAGCCCTCATCCCGTGCCCGCCGTATGTGCCCCACCACTTGCATGCGGCGCTCCGCCGTGGACACCGAGGTCCCGCCGAATTTCTGGACCAGGACTTGTGGTGAGCTAAGTCGAACCATCAGTTTCTCGGTCAAGGCACCCTTCGGCTGCGCTCAGGGCAGGCCCTTACCAGATCATCGGCCACCAACTGTTCAGCAATCTGAACCGCATTGAGAGCGGCACCCTTGCGAATGTTGTCAGCCACGACCCACAGGTTCAGGCCATTTTTGATCGAGAAATCCTCACGGATGCGCCCGACAAAGGTATCGTCGGTGTGCGCAGCATCCAGAGGCATAGGGTATCTCGAGTCGGCCGGGTCATCTATCACTGTCACTCCCGGCGCACTCCTCAACAGATCGCGGGCTTCATCTGCTGTCAGTTTTCTCTCCGTCTCAATGTTGACCGACTCGGAATGACTGAAGAAAACCGGTACACGCACACAGGTGGCCGTTACCTTGATGGAGTCATCCCCCAGGATCTTCTGAGTCTCCTTGACCATCTTCCATTCCTCTTTGGTGTAGTCGCCCTCCTGAAACACATCAATCTGAGGTATAACGTTGAAGGCGAGTTGATAGGAGAATGCCTGAGGGCTGGGTGGGTTGGTTCCCTCTACGAGATCTCTGGTTTGCTGTCTGAGTTCCTCGAATCCACGCTTGCCCGCACCCGATGCGGCCTGATAGGTAGAGATCACCAGGCGCTTGATGCGCGCCCGGTCGTGTAGTGGCTTCAAGACCACCACCATCTGGATCGTGGAGCAGTTAGGATTGGCGATGATGCCCTTGTGCCATCTCAGGTCATGAGGATTCACCTCCGGCACTACCAGAGGGCACTCCGGATTCATGCGCCAGGCGGAACTGTTGTCCACTACTACGGCGCCCTTCTCCACCGCCAATGGCGCTAGTTCCAGGCTGGCCACCGCCCCAGCAGAGAAGATAGCGATGTCCACTCCAGCAAAGTTCTCCGCGTTGGCTGTCAGGGTGCGCACCTTGCGGCCGGCGAACTCCACCTCAGTGCCCTCAAACTCCGCCAGGTCAAGAGGTCGCAGCTCGGCGACAGGGAAGTCGCGCATCTCCAATGTCTTTATCATCTCGGTACCCACCATCCCCAGGGCACCCACAACAGCAACGTTCCATTTCTTGTTGCTCATAGAATGTCCTCCCACATTTTTCCCATCCGGCAGATTTGACCTACACGCACCCGGTTCTGCCATTCACAGTGACCTCTCCATCTCTCTTACAGAGTCCGCAAATATCTCCACGCCCTTCTTCGCCAGTTCTTCCGTAAGGACGAGAGGTGGTAGGAATCGTGCGACGTTGGAATAATGTCCACCGATCTCGATCAAGAGGCCTCGACGGTGGCACAGGGTGCGCACCCTCGTGGCCAGTTCCGGAGCCGGTTCCTTCGTGGCCTTGTCCTTGACAAACTCCACTCCCAGCATGAGCCCCTTACCGCGGGTTTCCCCCACGGTCTTCGAATCTTTCTCCAACTCCTTGAGCATAGAGAGCATCAACTTGCCCAGGTTGCGGGCGTGCTCGGCCAGATTGTTCTTGACCATAAAATTCAGGGCTGCCACTCCTGCCGCACAGGCGACGACGTTGCTCCGAAAGGTGCCGATGTGTTTACCCCTGGGCAAGGTGTCGAGTTCTTCCTTGTATGCGATAGCAGAGATCGGAAGGCCTACACCACCGAGTGGCTTGCTCATGGTCATGATGTCGGGGATAGTATCGGTATGATCGCAGGCGAACATCGCGCCGGTACGGCAAAAACCTGCCTGGATCTCGTCGTCAATCATCAGAATCTCATACCTGTCACAGATCTCTCGGATCTCGGGGATGAACTGCTCCTGGGGAATAATGGAACCACCTTCCCCTTGAATCGATTCAATGATGACCGCCGCCGGTTTCCCCACCCCGGAGTGAGGATCATCTAATATGTAATCTAGATACCTGGCGCAATCAAGATTACAATTCTCAGGTTTCTTACCAAAGGCACAGCGGTAGCAGTAGGCGTAGGGGACGAAATGGACCTCGGGAATCAGTGGAAGGAAGTCCTCTTTAAAGCCGAGACCACTGCAAAGCGAAAGTGCTCCTGCCGTCATCCCGTGGTAGGAGCCTTGAAAAGCGATCATCGGGTATCGTCCGGTGTTGTACTTGGCCAGTTTCACCGCCGATTCTACTGCATCGGAGCCGGTGGGTCCCCCGAAAAAGACGCGATTCAACCCCTGGGGGAGAAGCCGAAGAAGATTCTCTACCAACGCCCGACGACTGGAATTGGGAAAATCCAGCGCATGGGTGAGTTCTACGACCTGTTTCTGGATCGCCTCTATCACCTCCGGATTGGAATGACCTACGGCTATTACTCCTGCTCCGGCGAAGAAGTCGATGTATATGTTACCGTCTACATCTTCCACGGTAGCCCCTTTGGCCCGGCGAAGCGCCATTGGCATCCCCTTTGGGTAACTGACCATGGAGCTTTCATGGGAAGATTGATAATCAAGATAACCCTTCGATCTCGGACCCGGCGGGGTAACTTTGATCAAAGGGGCATCCGTGAAAGACAGACTCTGGAAATCCATTTTCATCTCTCCTTCCTTGAGGGCTTCATGTGACATCTGAGTTGCTAGTCTATACGATAAAGCGCACGGGCATTGCCCGCCAAGATCAAGCCAGCTGCCTCTTCTGCTTCCCGCAAGGAGAGGAAACCCATTTCTACCAACTGACCCAGTGCCCTGGCGAGCGATGACTTGCCAAGATTGGCTCCCAAGAAGCTGAGCTCCGGCAAGCCGAAACCATCCGAGCCGTACATAACCTTCGAAATTGGCGCCATCTCTAAGATGGTCAGATAGATGCGGTCGGCCGCGTGGGCGGCAAAAGGAATTCCTTGTGAGACGTCGCAGTACACCCTCGGCAGCACGTTGGCCATGTAGCCCGCTTCTGCATGGTAGGGGTAGCCGCTGTGAACCAGCAACACTCTGCACGCTCGGAAGGTCGGGAAGCGCAGCAAATCCATCAGCAAAGCGGGGCGACACATGACCAGGTTCACTTCATAGTCCCCTACGCCAGTGTGAATTTGCATGGGTACGTCATACTCCATGCAAAGCTCCAACGCTCGACAGAACAGATAGTCCCGCAGTTTCTTGGTTGCCTGGCTGCCTATGCCGCGCCGGATGGCGTCCAGTGCTTGCAGGCCCTGATCCGGGGTGCGGCTAAGCGGCGAAATGTCCAACCCAGTGCGGTACGCGATAATTGACTTTAAGCCACGGTAACCTTCGTCCTCGATGGCGTGTGCAATCGCATCATCGTAGCGCTGCCGAAACTCGTCCCACTCAATGTCTGTCTCAAGCAACTCGGCGATGAGTGGCTCGATACGATAGATGGGTACCACCTTCACTGGCATATTCTTAATGAACCGGGCGCGGTCTACTGGTGGCTGTGGGTATCCAAAGTCGGCCACCAGCGTGGTGAGGCCACAATCGTCGTAGAGGCGCTTGACGTAGCCTGTATAGTCCTGTATAGCCTTGTTTCGCTCCTCCACGATATGCTCCAGATCCGGCTCACAATCGAAGAATTCCGCAAGTTGATGCACTAGATAGCGGAAGTAGACAACGTCGCGTCTTACTCTTTGCAGCTCGTCAATGAGGTCATCATCTATATCTACACCGCCCTGGACCATATATTCTAGCGAGCCGCCGGGAAACGACACCAGATCGGTAAACTGTTCAGGGGTCAGTTCGCCCTCGTTCACGAAGGGGTGGCAGTGCACATCAACCACCGGCAGCGCCGATGTATCTATCATCAAATCACCTCCAGATACCTGTTGCGTTCCCATGGAACATGAGCCCAAACAAGATATGTCCGCCTTCCTCTAACCCTTCATCGTTTTAGAAGTTTTGCGCGTAGGTGTCCCTCTCCCACTGCGAAACGCGGTTATGGTAGGTGTTCCACTCAAATCTCTTGATGGCGATATATTCGTCTATGAGAAAGTCTCCCCACACATCCCTGAAGAAACTATCCTTTTTCAGCGCCCTTACCGCATCGAGAAGATTCTCAGGATACCTGCGTATTCCTAACGCCTCCCGCTCTTTTTCGGTCATGCTGCCTGGGTCTTCCGACAGAGGTTCCCCAGGATCAATCTGATTATTAATGCCGTCCATCCCAGCAGCTATGATTGACCCCAGACTGAGATACGGATTCCCTGTGCCGTCGGCAGGCTTGATCTCGATATTGGTGGTCCTTTCCCTCATGGGATGGATGGGTAGCGGGATCCTACAGGCTGCTTCTCTGTTGTGGAAGCCATAGCAGACGTACGCAGATGCCCAACGGTGAGGCAACAAGCGTTTGTAGGAATTGACGGTGGGGGCGATGAAAGCCAGGAGCGCTTCCATATGCTTCAGTATGCCCCCCAAGAAGTTATAGCCAAGCCTAGAGAAACCGTTCTTATCATTGGGGTCGAACAGGAGATTGCGGTCATCTTTCCACACTGAAACATGGATATGGACACCCGAACCAGGTAGTTCACTGTAGATCTTTGGCATGAACGAGGCCACAAGGCCTTTCTTCTCTGCAAGCGCCCTGGCCGTTTCCCTGAAGAAGATCTGGTTGTCCGCAGCCCTGATTGCCTCGTCATATTTCACTGTTAACTCCTGCTGGCCTGGCCCGTACTCCGGGTAGTAGTGTTCTACAGTGATACCCTGAGCTGCAAGGGCATGTTTGATCTCTATGGCGTAGTCATTGGCCGTGTTCATGCCACGGGAGGCGTAGCATAAGGAATCGTCCAGAGGAACTAGCGAACCATCTTCCGCCTTCTTCATCAGATAGAACTCATTCTCGAAAGCGGCAAAGATTTTGTGGGGAATAGTCTTAAGGTACTCCTTAAACACTGGCCTGGGGTCCGCCCTGGATATCTGCATGTCTGGAGTATAGAAGTCCCCTATTACACTGGCAGCTTTCTCCACATAAGGAAGTATCCTGAAGGTCTCCAGGTCGGGGATAAGTCTCAGTTCGCCCGCAGGTCCACTGGCCGAGCCGGGGGTTATGGTATCAAGTATCCCAAACGCCGATGGCATACAGGCCGCAAGTGTTGTCCCTGACTCAAGATCCTCTTCTATGGCTTCCGTATTGCTCATCTTCCCCCTGATGACCCCTGTGTTGTCAATGTACAGGATGCGAAGATACTCGATCTTCTCCTCCCTTACTCTCCTTATGATCTCATCTCTCCTTTTCTTGTCCATCTGCTGATCCCTCCATATACGGCGGCTATCACTGATATGCCGTCATAGATGCAACATGCATCCCCCTGAGCGATTATGACTACAACTCAAGATATGCCCCAAAATCCTCTACCTAGATCGCCCTAACATTAATTCCTTGCTTATCGAATTCTTCCCTGACCTTCCTCAGAACTTCGACCGCATTGGGGGAATCAGCATGGAAGCATAGTATGGCTGCTTCATCCGTTTCAATGTATTCCCCGTCAACAGTCTTAATTCTATGGTTCTTGACGATTGAAACCGCTTGTTCAGCAACCTCTACTGGGCTGGCTGGTTCTTTGACTCTTCCTGGCATTATCCAGTTACCCTTCGAATCGTACTTCAAATCCGGCAAAGCCACCGATGCCACTCGCACTCCCGCTAACTTGCATTTGTCGTATAGAATGCTCTTGCTTTCCGCCATAACAATCAACTCAGCGTTATAGTCCTGCACAGCGCTCAGGAAAGCCTCCGCATATTCCTCTACATTTGAAACCAAAGGATCCAGTGCACCGTGAGGGCTAATATGGTGCATTTCTACTTTTTCTACTTTGACAAAAGCGTCCAATGCCCCTATTTGATACAATACGTCCTCATATACTTCTCCGGGAGTAACGCTCATGCTTCTTCTGCCAAAACCTCTTAAGTCCTGAAAGCCAGGATGTGCCCCAATAGCAACATTATATTTTTTGGCGAGCCTAACAGTTCTTCTCATTACTGTGGGATCTCCCGCGTGAAACCCACAAGCTAAATTTGCCGACGTAACGTATTTCATAACCTCTTCATCATTTCCAAGCCTATACCTCCCAAAACTCTCACCCATATCAGCATTCACATCAACCGTATACTCTTTCATGGTGCCACCTCCCTTTAGCATAATCTCATAAGGTATCTTCTCAAAAAATTGGGGCGGGTGTAGGTCGGATTTGCTATCCGACCGGACGGCGGTTAGCAAAACCGCCCTACAGTCGTCATCCCCCCCTAAATATTGAGAAGATACCTCATAAGCATAATCTCATATCAGATGCATGACCTCTTTTGAGGGTTCCTTCGCATCTGAAGCTTCGCTTACTGACTGATAGATTCTTCCGTGAATACTCCATTCTGTGCTTTTCTTAGTTGCATGGCCTCATCAAGCGTACAGTACGTAAATCTGACCGAATCCCTTCCTGGAACGAGTTGCCCAAGAATCCATTGATCTGCATAGATGACGCTTAGTGCACACACGTAGCCTCCGGATGTCGGACCTTCTCTCGGTAGAAGTATTGGTGTATCCCCACTTACATTGAGAGTTCCAGGCACTGCATATCCATGATCTATTATATTTGAAGGATGCCCTCCTGTCGCTGCCTTTACGTTAGCCCATCCTGGCTTTGGCCCGGTTAGTCTAATTCCTGATCTGTCCGCACGTGTTTGGACCTTGAACTCTTCAGTAAAGAATGCTTCCATTCCTTCCTCACTAAAGAAATCCGGAGCCCCATTCGGGCCTGGGATTGCCCTCATTTCCCATTTTCTATCATATTCAGGAATAACATCACTTCTGCATTTCCTTCCCTCTATGTTCCTCAGATTCTTTCCAGGGTTCGAGAGTCTCAGTTCGTCTCCCTCTCTTAGGGCTCTCCCTTTATAGCCACCGAAGCTACCATAAACGGCTGTAGATTTACTGCCCAAGAACAACGGGACATCAATCCCGCCTAGAATTGCCAGGTACGCCCGGCAACCCAGTGTATTTGCACTTATTCTTCCGAAACTGATCGTATCACCTTTACTGACTCTAATGGCTTCCCATAGTGGAATAGGATTTCCGTTCAACTTCGGGTTTAGATTGGCACCAGTTACAGCTATAGCGGTCTCTGTTTCGAATTCTGCAGCAAAGGAGCCAAACGGTATCTCAAGTGCTGCTTCGTTTAGATCATTGCCTAGAACTAGATTCGCAGCTCTTATCGCAAAGTGATCCATGGCCCCTGATATACCAATACCCTGGTCTAAGTATCCAGGCCTTCCAATCCAATCCTCAATCAAAGTTTGAATGCCGCCATTTATCACTCTTAACATAGTTCTCACACCTCCCTATGGCAATATCACACTTTGCTTCCCCTTCTCCTGCTGTTTCCTGAATTTCTCCACCTCATCCCTGGCCTGCTCACAAGATTCAAGCCACTCTTTTAAGGAGAATCTCTCCTCTGTAATATCGTATCGCCATTCTCCTTTCCCGTGCACAAGATCATATATTCTCAAAAGCTCTTCCTCTGATACTTCATAATACTGTATCATATCCGTCGGTTTAAACAGGATAGGATTCTCTTTGAATTGAGGGTGCTTTCCGCTAGTTTGAAAAATAGGAGCAGTTCTACCAATCAACTGGTAGCCACCGCCAGATGGTACGGGAAATATTGTCGCAGTGAAATCTGCAAGGTCTACAGTGCCCTCACCAGTCCAAGTCCTGGCGGGATTGTATTTTGGCGCCGTTACAGCACAACAGGGATCTAACGGAATCGTGAATGGCAATCCGGGGAAAAACCCAACCATTGCAACCAGCCATTTAGTTTGCAGGAATTTCTGCTTGAACTCTTCCACCGTGATACCATTATACATCGCAATGTATTTCAAATTGCTGCTTTCCTCACAGTTAGGTGCGCTTGGATTAATATTCTTGAGATACCTCCCTATAGCCTTGCGTGTTTCACTATCGTCAAAAACAAGTGGCAACCTTACAACTCGTGCTGTAATTTCTATACCCAGAGTATCCTGGACTCCGTTCTCTGCGATGATAATGTTCTCAATTAGCTTCTTAACACTGATTCTTGTCGGGTCAAAAGCATATAGGATGGTCTTCGTCGCTGGAACTGTCTCTATTAGACCTCTTATCCCCATGCTTCTCACTGCACTATTCACCGACATTGTTCTGAATGTAGTCACAAGCAGTTCTTCCAATGATATCGCTGATTCTCTTCCATATCCTACCTCAAGAAAGCCATCCCCCGCGATTCTGAAGAATGTCTCTTTCCTGCGTTCCGTTGCTGGTAAGATTTGCACCACTGGGTTGTATTTATCTCTCGCGCACATGTTTAGTCGTCACCTCCATCTACTTGTTACAGCATATCTTCACAATCTCGCTCACCAACTACGTCCTCCCACCTTTTCTATTGGGAACACGCGCGAGAAAGCGGGTGGTCAACCCGGCCGCTAGTAACGCCTTCATGAGGTCTAGAGGAATGAAAGGGAAAACCGCCAGCCATAGGGTTTCGTGGAAGCCCGTATGCATAACCACTGCGAACTGGATTGCACCAAATAGGTAGATGATACCCAATCCCCCTAGCATCAATGCAAATTGGGGGAGTAACCTTCTCGTGCCTAATCTATCTGTAAACCATCCTACAAAGAACGCCGCAGGGACAAAGCCGATCAAATACCCACCAGTAGGGCCAATCAGAGACCCTCCAGCCGCGGCCGCAAACCACGGAACCCCAACCGCGCCGATACCTACGTATAAGATCTGGCTAAGACTTCCGCACGTTGCCCCCAGTGCTGCCCCAGCGAGTAGCACTGCAAGCACCTGACCGGTTATTGGTACAGGACTGAAAGGCAAGTGAATCCGAACTTGAGCCGCAACGGCGGTAAGCGCTGCCATGCCTATTGACAGAAAAACTTTTTTCGGCAATGCAAGGTTCTGCATCCACCGCAAGTACGCGAAACGGGAATCTCTTTGGCGCCTAATTGCCTGCATGATACACCTCCAAGTCTGTATTGTTAGTTTCTTTGACGCAAACCTTCCGGCAAAACTTGCCCCTCTTGACAGCCACTGGTAATTACTATCCCTGCAAATTCACCATAACGTCTCCGCATATTCATTCCTTACAGTCATTCAACCTCATGCGCACTGCCCCTAGCCTTCCTCTTCACCACCCTTTGTATCCTCGATACTCATTATGGTCTCTTCCATACCAATTTCTTGGCCTGCCAGGACGTTTATTGACTTAACGACCCCAGAGATTGGTGCAGTGATTTCACTTTCCATCTTCATGATCTCTAACGACGCAAGGATATCTCCCTGGCTTACCTTGTCTCCAACTTCAACGTTCAAACCCATAATCACCCCGCTCATAGGCGCAACGACTTCTGTCTCGCCCTCGGCTCTTTTAGGAGAGTCGGACATGGCACTCACCTCCCTTTTGTTTGTTATTCAAGTGGTAGTTGATCGGATGTAAACTCTGCTTTAGCATCGCCTTTCAAGAACTTCAGACAAACATCAGGATAAATTATATATGTGAGAACATCTTCCGGCTTTGTAAGCAACCCCATACGTTTGAGTTCATCTTCCTTTTCATCAAACATAGGCTCCAGGAAATCAGCCGGTCTACCAGTTACTATCTCATCCTTCCAGTTACCTCCTAGCACTTTTTCATACACCTCTTCCGTGATCGCACCCGGAGGTTGTCCATACATCCCTCTTACGTATTCCTTTGTTTGTTTTGGTATCTTCTTGTATCTTCCAAATAGCACGTTCATCGTAGCCTGAACACCTACTATCTGACTTGTGGGTGTGACTAGGGGGGGGTAGCCCAGTTCTTCCCTCACCCTTGGTACCTCTGCTAATACCCCGTGATACTTGTCGGCTATGCCCTGGTGCTCAAGTTGGGACAGCAGATTTGATAGCATCCCACCAGGTATTTGATGAACAAGGACAGAGGGATCTACCTTCATGGCAGTTTCCCTATGCAGATGTCGGTACTTATCCCACACTTTCAAGAAGTATTCTCTTGCTTTCATCAGCAAGTCCATATCATAGCCTGTGGCATATTCGGTGCTCTCCAATGCTGCTACGACGGATTCTGTCGGCATCTGCCCCGTGCCACCGGAAATGGGCGAAATAGCGGTATCGAGAATATCAACGCCGGCTTCACACGCTTTCATATAAGACATACCCGTCATACCAGAAGTCGTATGCGAATGAAGATCAATTGGTATCTTTATGCCAGCCTCCTTGCATCCTCTTATAATATCGTAGGCTTTTTGGGGCGCAATCATTCCGGCCATATCCTTAATACACAGCGAGTCACACCCCATTTGTTCGAGTTTCTTGAAATCTCTAACGTACCTGTCAACTGTATGTACCGGACTTATTGTATAGCATAACGATCCTTGAGCATGCCCACCCTCCTCCTTAACCGCCTCAATGGGTACCTTCATATTTCTCAAGTCGTTTAGCGCGTCGAATATCCTGAAATAGTCACACCCATTCTCTTTAGCATAATGAATGAACTTTCTTACCACGTCATCCGGAAAATGCCGGTATGCGACGAGATTCATTGCCCTTAGGAGCATTTGGAGCGGAGTGTTCGGAAGGGCCTCCTTCATTTTTCTCAATCTTTCCCATGGGTCCTCATTGAGATATCTCAGCGGGACATCAAAGGTTGCACCTCCCCAAACCTCGAGTGAAAAGAAACCAATCTCATCCATGACGGGACATATAGGAAGCATATCCTCTGTCCTCATCCTCGTAGCGAGTATTGATTGGTGGGCATCTCTAAATACTTGCTCATGGAGTTTGACCATTTTTGCTCCTCTCCTGATCTGGAACAATCACCCAACTTGCACGCCCTGGATTATTCTGAGTTGGCGACACAATATAAGAAAAGCCACCAATAGTATACCATTGTGGCATCATTCTGTCAAGCCTCGGTGGAAAAAATAGGTTTCCGCCATATTGTAGTCCTCTCGGACAGGAACTCTACTAGCCTTCTATGGTGCGCCTCTCAGCCCTGATCACCGTGGATCATTGGACCGAACTTGATTCGACTTTCTGGTTCCGCGCTTCTACTACTCGTTTAGTTATCCTGCACAATAGTCATGATCAGCTTGACCAGCAACGCGGTACGCGGCACGATGCTGCTTAACTTGAGATACTCGTGCGGGCTGTGGTCCAAGCCGCCGATGGGGCCCAGACCGTCCAGAACGGGTGTGCCCTCGGCGGCGGCAAAGCACGCATCGGAACAACCGCCGGTGATCGCGCCCTTCAGATCAAAGCCTAACTCTCGTGCGGTTTCCTGGGCCAGTTGTTCTAGCCTGACCACCGCGGGTGTGCGTTCCATGGGTGGGTTATAGGAGTCTTCCTCTGTCCCAAAGGCTATCTTCACCCCTGGGCTCTCCGTCTTGGCGAGTTGCTCTCGGAAGGTATCTTCAAATGCCCGCATATCATCCCTTGAAAGTGCGCGCACGTCAACCCGAATCCTGGCATAGTCAGGAACGATATTGGGAGCCATCCCGCCTTCAGCACAACCTGTATTGACGGTCATACCAGGCCTGAGCCCGTTCAGTTTGCTAAGAGCAATGATCTGATGCGCCATCGCGACGATTGCATTGCGTCCTTTCTCAGGCTCCACGCCAGCGTGCGCTGACTGACCAAATGCCTCCACGACATACCAGCACATACCTTTGCGAGCGCTGACGATATCCCCATTTTCACGTGCTGCCTCCAGCGTCAGTACCACGTCTGCCCTGCGAGCTTCGGAACGGATCAGCGGAATAGAGTGGCGGTCTCCTCCGATTTCCTCGTCCGAGACGCATAGATAGGAGATACTTCCGTAATCGTCAAAGCCGATCTCTCTGAGAGTCTCTAGCGCGTAAACACCCGTCAGCAGTCCGGCCTTCATGTCGCACGTGCCTGGCCCCAGAATCCTATCGCCCTCAATTGTCATTGGGCGTTCTGCTGCCGTCCCGGCCGGGAAGACCGTATCACTGTGCCCCAGCAGCAAGATATGACCCTTTCCTCGCCCGCCCATCGTGGCCAGCAGATCATCGCCGAACTTCGGTTGGTGGTATCGCTTCACCTCGCAACCCAATAGCGTTAGCCGTTGTTCCAACCAGCCAACGACGGCATCCACACCCATCTTGTCGTAGCTACCCGAATCGGTATTCACCAACTCGCGGAGCTCCTCGATGTAAGCAGGTAGCCTGGCCTCCAGGAAAGCAACAATTGCCTCTGACATTTCGATTCCGCTACCAACCAGCGAAGCGAGCAATCTTCTCGTCGCTGACCTTGCCCGCTTCAACATCCGTCAGGGCTTGATCCAGGATCTCCACGCCTTCGTCAACCTCAGACTCGGTCAGGATGAGCGGTGGTGTCAGCTCTAAGACGTTTGAGAAGGTCCCAACGTAGAAGATGAGCAACCCCAGTTCGAAGGCCCGGTAGACTACCTTGGCTGCCTCCTTGCTGGCAGGCTCCTTGGTAACCCGGTCCCGCACTAGCTCCACCCCTTGAATGAGCCCCACTCCCCGGACCTGGCCTATTAGCGGATGGTTCTTCTGTAGTTCACTCAGTTTGCCATGCAGATAGGCTCCAACCCGAACTGCATTCTCCAACAGGCACTCTTGCTCCAGCGCCTCCAAAGTGGCCAACCCAGCGGCGCAGCCGAGTGCGTAGCCGGCACACGAGAATACCGCCAGTGCTGGTCCTACATCAAGAAGCTCTCGGCGGGCCACAACCGCGCTGAGAGGGAGCCCACCTCCCAGCGGCTTACCCAATATTACCACATCCGGCGTAACCCCTGCATGCTCGAAGGAGAACATCTTCCCAGTTCGCCCCAGGCCGACCTTCACATCGTCAATGATCAGGTACATGTCGTGGCGGCGACACAATTGCTCCAACTGTGGTAGGAAACCTGGCGGCGGCACGATATCTCCACCGTCGCTTTGCACTACCTCCACGATCACGCCGGCTGTGTCCTCTGGAGGACATATCGTCTTGAAGAGGTAGTCCTCGATAAAACGGATAGCCTTATCTCCACACTCCTCCACCTCGTCGCCGAAAGGACAACGATACGGGTCGGGGTAAGGCGCTCTGATGATGTTGCCCCCGCCAATGAAATGCGTCTGCGCAGCATGGCTTGATATGGACATCGAGGCGTCCGTCGAACCATGATATCCGCCGATGAAGGAGAGTAGACGGCGTTTACCGGTCGCCAACGGCAGCAACCGCCCAACGATCTCAGTGGCTTCCGAGCCGCAAAAGCCGAACCACACCTTCTTCGGAAAATCGCCAGGCGTGAGGGCTATCAACTTCTCTGCTAGTTCTAAGGCAGGTCTGTGCATAGCCGAGATAAGGCCGCTGAAGGTCGAGCGGTTCAGTTCCTCCATCACTGCTTGTCGCACGCGAGGGTGGCTATAGCCCAGGCTGGCCACCCCCCATCCGGCGGTGCAGTCCAGATACTCCCTGCCCTCGATATCGCGGAGTCTACAGCCTTCACCGCTCTTGATGGCGAGAGGGAAGAAGCGCAGCTTAATTGCATCGGCTATGAGCCTGTTGTCTCGGTCATAGAACTGGTCGATCGCGGACTTTGCCACAATGCTCACCCTCGCTTGTCCTCTGACTGCATAGTCCCCGCCTCAAGCCATCCTCTCAACCGGGCCGGCAGGCGGACTTCCTGCCCCATCGTGAGTCCCAGAGGTCGCAACACTAGAGCCAAGATCATACCTACGCCAAGCCAGACCTCGGTGAAGCCAGCAGCCGTCTTCGCCATTCTGAGTGTGGTGATCCAGATCTCTATGGCGCGCAGTGCCTCGAAGAGCCCGGTAAGCGCAACGACGCCCACCAACGCCCCAGAAACGCTGCCCATGCCACCCACTATGAGCATCGCCACAGTCAGGAAGGTCGTACGCATATACATAACCTCAGGCGAGAAGGACGTGATGAAGTATGCCCACAAAGCCCCACCCAACGCAGAGATGAAGGCACTAACGGTGAAAGCAACCCACCGCACAATGACTACGTTCACACCACTCGCAGAGGCGGCTTCCTCCTGCTCACGGGAGGCTCGAAGCATGAGCCCCACCCTCGACTCCTTAAAGGCGAAGCCACCGATGATGACAATGATAGCCCACAACGCACTCATCCAAAGCGTGGTGTAGCTCTGGAGGCCGTACATCGTACGAGTCCCGCGCGTATACGTCTCCGCGTTTCTGAGAACGATGTGGGTGATGATAAGCAAAGCAAAGGTCGCCATCGTGGCTGCGGAGCCCGAGAGACGCATCAGTGGAAAGCCAATCACGGCCGCAAGCACGGCCACGAACAGGGCCGCCAACAGAATGCCAGCGATGAAGGGGAGCTCGATTTGCGCCAGGAGGCCTGTCAGATAGGGCAAAGTATAAGCCTTCTGTGCGGGGGACATGATTAACAACACGGAAGCATAAGCGCCTATCCCCATGAAACTGATGTGGCCAAAGGACACCAGGCCGGAATTGCCAGTGAACGACTGAAGTCCCACCACAAGCACCACGCTGATGAACAAATTCGTAAGTATCCGCTCCACCACCACACTATCATAGAGATCTACTGCTACAGTGAGCGCCAAGAGCAGTATGATAAGCATCAGCGCAGACCCTGCCCAAGGCACTCTTTCTAGAAGTTGAACAACCCTTGATTTCATCGGGCCTCCCGCATGTGACGTCCGGGCAACAGTCCCTGCGGCCGGACGAGCAGTACGATGATGACAACTAGAAAGGTAAAAGCGCTGCGATACTCAAGCAGGGATGCTGGCAGGATTGCCTGCAATCCAACGGTGAGGAAACCCAAGATGAATCCCCCGACCACGGCCCCGGCGAGGCTCTCTACTCCCCCCACGACCGATGCAAAGAATGCGATGATCACCGGCCCCAACCCGATACCGGGTCTCACGAGGCCGATCCGAGCAAGCCACAGCACCGAGGAGATACCAGCCAGGGCGCCACTTATGGCAAAGGCAGCGGCTATCACCCCATTAGCCCGGACACCCAACAGGCGAGTCATGGTGAAATCATCAGCAGCAGCCCGAAGGGAAATGCCAAGGAAGGTCTTTTTGAGGAGGAACGTCAGCGCGACGAGTGATACACCGCCAACTATCATAGCCATGATGTCAAAAACCGCAATCCGAACCGGCCCCAGAGTGAGTTGGGCACTCACGATAGGAGGGTACTCTATACCTTTAGAGCGCGGCGAGATTAGAACCATGGCCAGGCTCTGAAGAACAGTACTGCACGCAAAGGAGGTGATGAGGACATTGATGGGGGGGCCATGGCTTGCCCGGACCGGCCGGAAGGCTACACGCTCCAAAACTATGGAGGTAAGAGTAACCACGCCGACCGCCAATAATACTTCCAAGGCCCATGGCACCCCGAACCCCAGCCTTTGGAGCTGCCACATAGCATAGCCGGCTATCATGATGAGTTCACCATAGGCGAAGTTGACGAGCCGCAATATCCCATACACGAGCGCCAAGCCAAGAGCCATGAGTGCATAGATGCTGCCCAGACTCAAGGCGGCGACGAAAAGTTCAGCGATGCGTGTCCACTCCACGATCAAGCCCCCTTTCATGCTCCACCAGTTTGCCCCCCAGGTAGGCACTCTTGATATCTACGACTTGCTCTAGCTCGCGTGCTGGCCCTTGAGCCACAATCTGGCCTGTCCTCATCAGGTACGCACGGTCAACGATCTGCAGCGTCTTGGCCACGTTCTGCTCGATGAGTAGAATAGTCACTCCCATGTCTCGTAGCTGCATCACCAGGTCGAAGATACTTTCTACCAACTTTGGGGCAAGGCCCAGAGATGGCTCGTCCAACATCAGAACCTTCGGGCGACACATGAGCGCCCGGGCGATGGCCAGCTGCTGCTGTTCACCGCCCGATAGCATCCCGGCTGACGAATGAAGTCGTTCACCGAGGATAGGGAAACGCTGACACATCCCATCTATGTCTTTCTGGATACCGGCCCGGTCGGAGCGAATCGCCGCCCCCAGCCGCAGGTTCTCGGCCACGGTGAGCCCTGAGAAGATACGCCGTTCCTCTGGAACCATCCCGATCCCGCTCCGGACGATCTCCTCAGGAGCCTTGCCCAGGAGGGACTTCCCCTGGAACCGGATTTCGCCTCGCGTCGCTCTCACCACTCCAGTGATGGTGGAAAGCACGGTCGTCTTTCCAGCCCCATTTGCACCGATGAGGCCCACCATCTCACCTTCCGCAACCCTGATTGAAATGCCCCGCAGGGCTACAACCGAGCCATAGCTCGCGTGCACGTCCTCAAGAACTAACAACTTAACCCTCCTCGGCAGATCCTAAATAGGCCTCAATCACCTCAGGGCTCTGACTAACCTCTTCGCGTGTCCCTTCAGCGATCGTCCGGCCGTAGTTAAGCACGTGGATACGATGACACAGGCGCATGATGAGTCGCATGTCGTGGTCAACGACCAACATCCCGCATCCAATCCTCTCAGGCATGGAACCCAGCACCCCCAGTAGCCCATCGCATTCACGCTCGTTCAACCCTGCTGCGGGCTCGTCCAGCAGCACAAAGCGGGGTTCCATTGCCAGGGCCCTTGCAATCTCTACCCACCGCTGCTGTCCGAAAGCAAGGGTGCCGGCCGGTAAGGTCGCCATTTCTTCTATATCAAACTCCTTAAGCAGCGACTGAGCCCGCTCCGCCGCTCGTCGGCGTGACATTCCGCCGCCCACCGCTGCGACCTCGATATTTTCAAGAACGGTAAGAGCGCCAAAGAGATGTACCGTCTGGAAAGTTCTTCCAATACCCTTGCGGGCGATGCGATAAGGTGGCCATCCGGTGATATTGATCCCGTCCACAAAGACATGGCCTCTGGACGCAGATAACAGACCACTGATCACATTGAGCAGTGTGGTCTTACCTGACCCATTTGGGCCTATCAGGCCTAGGATTTCCCCTCGTCTGACCTCAAGGCTGACCGCATCGACCGCCCGCAGCCCCACGAAGTCTTTCGTGACTCTCTGAACGATGAGACTGCTTCCATTGGAATTGCCCTCTGTAGATGACATGATACCTCGACTTCCTCGCCTCTCAACTCCCGCTGGCTCCCGATCAAGGCGCGCCCCGCCCCTTCTACCTAGTATGGCGTTCACGGTCCATACCAGGCCATAGGCCGATTGCAAAAGATGATCCTCGTAGGATACAGGAGCATCCCACGAGGATCGTATGGAGTTACTGGGTAAATTCTTCGCGAGGTGGCATGAAGGGAGGCTCAATCCAGCGTAAGAACTTGAACTCCTCTCCCTTAACCTCAATGGCAACCATAGGCTTCGTGGGCACGTGATTGTCAGGTGTCCAGGTAACGTAACCGCCAAGACACGGCTCTTTGTCCATCTTCTCGAATTCCTGAGCAACCGGCTTCCCCTCGGTCGTCCCTGCCCGCTCTGCGGCCTTAGAGAACAACATGATCACGTCCCAGCCCGTCGCAGCCAAACCGGTACTTGGCAGGGAGCCCCACACCTCCTCATGGTACTTGAGATACTCAGGATAGTCGGGGCCGGCGTCCGGCGTGTACCACGCGTGAGTGGTATACCAGATGTTGAAGATGTTCTCCGGACCGATCGCCGGAATGATCTCCGGGTCATCTATGCCGTCATCGGCGATCATGGGGGTCTCGATGCCCGCCAACCGGAATTGCCGCATGATAGTGGGCCCCTCTGGCATGACGCAGGCGACCATGATAACATCGGGGAGTTCCTCCAGCGCCTTGACACGAGAGATCTGAGCGGAGAAGTCCTCGTCGCCGGGCTGGTAGGTATCCTCGCCCACGATCTCCCCACCCAGTTTCTCCCAAGACCACGCGAAGCCCCCACCGAGTGAACGGGTATACTCCCATCCTGAATCGGTGATTATGTAGGCTTTCCTCCAACCGAACTCCCAGGCCATCTGAGCGGTGACGGCCCCTATGCCATGGCTACCCTCGGAGAAGGTGAATGCCAGGTCACCGATCACTGTCTCGTTGAAGAGGGGTGAAGAGGCACAGGTAGACATACAAGCCACCCCTCGCTTCTGGGCCTCAATGCACGCGGGTGCACCGATGTCGAAATCACATGGGGCTATGATGAACTCCGCGCCCTGCTCCAACAACTGGATTGTAGCGTTGGCCACGACCGCGGGGTCTGTCTTGCCATCAATCACGACCAACTCGACCGGCCGCCCCAGAATACCACCTTCATCATTGAGCTTCTCCACTGCTGCGCTTGCTCCATGACGCGGCGGGTCGTCGTAGGTTGCCATCCAGCCGGTCTGGTTAAACACCCCGCCGATAATAATCGGCTCCGCCTCCTCTTCCTCTGGTTCCTCTGGCACCGCCGTCGGCTCCTCTGGGGCCGGAGTTGGCGCCGCACAGGCTGATAGCAGCAAGCCCAGAATCACGAGCAAGCCAGTTAGAAAGCACAACCACTTCTTCATCTTCATCGTATCCTCCTTATATCTCTTCGCTAAGTTAACGAATCTCTGCCGAATACTCCTCTGAACTAACAGTTCTCTTCCTGTCATCACCCCCTTCCCCGTTTTGGGAGAGCAGCGCGACGCGCCCCAACGCAGCTAATTACGGCTTCCCTTCAACGATCCCACAGCCTCTGGGGTCACAGTGCAGGCTGTATACGGATGAGAAGATCAACCACATTCTGCCCAATGCCCAGGTCTAGCCATCTTATGAGTTCTGCATCCGAGAACGAGTCAGCCCGCTTGGTCAACTTGCACGTTCTGGACTATTCTGAATTAGTGGCGTATAATAGAAAAAGCCGTGGTTAGTATACCATTATGGCACGAGTTTGTCAAGCCTTGGTGGAAAGACAGGTTTTCGCCATATTGTGGTTTTTTTGGACAGGAAACTCTATTGTCTCTCTGTAGTGCGCCTCCCAGGTCCTGATTACCGCAGATCATTGGATCGATTCTGCCCAGCAGTTGGTGCACCATGGAGGAGGCCTTGCCCACCGGGGCGGCGATCTTGGCTAAAAGTGCACTCAGGTATCTGGCCTCGGCAGCCATGAGCCTATCCCAAGACATCTGATTCTGATTGGCTCTGTTCGTTGGATATGATCCTGGCGAGTTCCTGGAGCCGTAGTTGCCATTTAAGGAGGAAGCATGCTTGACGAGTTGGACTTTGCATTAATCGAAAAACTCCAGCAAAACGGTCGCAAGCCCATCACGCAGATATCTCGAGAACTCGGACGGCCTACGCCTACTGTCCGAGACCGGCTAAGACATCTTGAGCGAATGGGCATTATCCAAGGGTACACCGCAGTCATTGATGTAGCCAAGATCGGCTTCCCAATCAAAGCCCTAGTTCACATAAATACATTAGAGCAGGCGGTTGACCCGGACGCATTTCTCGACGCTTTGGGGCAGATACCGGAGGTGGCTAGCGCCGATCTCATCACTGGAGATTACGAGGCTGAGGTGACCGTGTATGTGCGAGATATCGAGCACCTGTCCCGCATACTCTATGGAGACTTGCGTCAGGTTCCGGGGGTTACAGGGACAAACACTTCCATAGTGCTTCGTGGGCACCGGTGGCAGATCCCACGCCAGAGTGGTTCGTTACCCACGGGAGCTGCGTAATTCCCGTGCAAGGGACTTTGCTATTCCGAGGCCATCCCGAGCCGGTTCCAAGCCCCCCTTACAAGGGGGGGGGCAGTTCTCCACATTCAGGTCAATACGAGGATGCCGAAAAACCGACCACTTGCTTCCCTGGGTTCAGATTCCAGGAAAAGGCGGGATTGGTCTGTCGGAGACCATTCGCGTCACGGAGGGTGGCTGCGAGTTGCTTACCAAGTTTGAGCGCAAACTCTTCGTGAAGTGAGGTGGACGTTGCCTAATTGCCTAATCTCCCTGAATTGCCACGTGGCAACCACTGTTTCCTTGACCCCTTGAGGGATGAGCCATGTGGGATCCTTGTTCGCCTACGCCACAACCGCGTTCTGCATGGTGACCCCGGCCCCTACATTTGAATTCTATCCTACCTCAACTTCCTCCGTCTCCGACACGATATCCCGCTGCTGGAGCGACTCCTTTGCCTCTGGCCTTCCCCGCCGCCTCTGCCACTGGTACAGCCCGCCCAGCGCCACCAGCGGCAACGCCACCGCCAGTCCCAGGAACCACCACGGATCCAACAGCGGCCGGTCCGAGAAGCGGTCCAGGTTGAAGAGGATCAGCGCCACGGCGGTCCAGACGGTGAGGAAGTTGGGCACCGCGTCGCCGGAGCGGAGCAGCTGCAGTCCGGTGGACCGTCTCTTCGTGAAGGGGTAGAACAGATTGCTGCCCATAAAACCCAATTGGTCCTCCAGGATGTGCCCGGCAAAGCCCAGGCCCGCCACGATCCCGGCCCACTTTCCAAAGATCAGCCCGACCCCCATACCGACCGCCGCCGCCAGCGTCAGGCTGTGGGACCAGCGCCGGTGCCAGTCGAGAAAGTGGATGTGCAGTTGGTCGCCCCGCCGCTCGAACTTGAACGACGGCCCGCTGAAGATGTCTATCTTGGTCTCGGCGTCGTAGGTGGGTGCCATCGGTATGCCGACTTTGATCCGTGCCTCTCTCCCCCCCTCTTTCCCCCCCGCTGGGGGGGATGACTTGCCCCCCTCTTTCCCCACCACTGGGGGGGATGAAAGGGGGGGCGGTTCTGAACCGGGGAGAGGGACCTGCCCGGTGTCCACGATCGGGCCGATGCGCACCGCCACCTCGTTTTGCGCCGGGTCGAAGCGGATCGTATACTGCCGCCACAGGCCGGCCCCCAGGCGGATGGTGTGGAGCATGATGTTCTGGGGCTTCCCGGCCTCGTAGACCCGCTGCATCGCCGCGGCCACTAACCCGGCGATTTCGCGCGCGTCCGGTTCCGGGCCTGGGTCAATCTCCTCGGTGTAGCGCTCGAAGTAGCGGACAAACTTGAAATCCAGGGTGTCCGGCAGGATGCCGGCGATGCCACCCAGCACCGGCAGGAGCGACCCCTCCGCTGCCCGCTGTACCACCTCCGGGAAGAAGGTGGCAATGGCGACGCCGGTGACGAAATGCGCGATACCTTTCACGGCAACCTCCGGTTGCGAATGACAAATGAGCAAATGACAAATGACAAATCTTACCTATTGTGTCTTCCTTTGGGCAGAGTTGATGATGGCGCTGAGGATGCGGGCAATTTCTTCGCTTTCTTGCTGAAGGGGAGCCCACTCGTCGTCGTTGGCAATCGAGGCCTGGATAATGCGGATCCAGTAGCGTGACTCACGGGCTTCCTTTCGGGCGATGCTCATCTTATGTACAAAGTCCCGGCTTGATTCTGCCCCGTCTGCCTCCTCGACGTTAGCCCCTACCGACGTCGCGGCCTTGACCAACTGATTGATACGCTACTACCCGAGTTGCAGCATCATCGGGCAAACGACGGATAGCCTGTGTGACCCGCACCGCGAACTGAAATGTCCGCTCCCGAATATCATACGGCACATCCCGGTTCCAACCCGCTGGCGCCACAAATCGTCCCCAATTCTTGCTCATTGTCCCTCCTTTGTCATTTGCTCATTTGTTCATTTGTCATTGGATTAGTCTCAGCCATCCCGCCATCATCCCTCCCACCCCCACCATATTCAGCGCGATCGGGAGTAGCAGGACGCCCATGCAGTTCACGCGGCGGGAGCCCCAAAGCACTGGGATGAGGCCGATGCCGGTGGCGACGGCGCATACGAGCAGACCTCCCCCGCCGGTCGTGCCGACGACGATGAGAAGCAGCACGACCAGCGTGCCCAGGCTGATCCAACGGTAGTGGACTCTGTGCACCAGTTTGATCGCCAAGCGTGCCATCAGCAGAAGCAGGAAGAACGAGACGACGCCGGTGAGAACCACCGCTGCCACTGCCAGGTAATAGGTCTGCGGTGTGTAGGACGACCAGAGGCTGCTCAGCATCCACGCCATCCCGCCCCGGGTCAGGTGCAGCCCCGGCACGAAGAAAAACAGGAAGCCTCCTACGTAGTATACCACCTTGGAGGCCCCTTGCGAGATGATGAACAGCCGGTCATCTCGCTGGGCGGTGGCCTGTCCCGCGATGAGACCGCCGATGCCGCCGGTCACGACCGGGAAGAAGGCAGCGAAGAGCCCGCCGAGCGCGCCCGCCAGCGTCCCGCGCACCAAAAGCCCCGGCGTGCCGTCCACTGTCCTGGCGATGTGTTGCTCCGGCAACTCGACTCGCGAGAGGATGTTCTGCAAGATCCAGGGCACGGCGAAGAGGCCGGCGAAGGCCGGGAGCAGGTTCTGGTAGGCGACCGTCACCGGCACCAGGCTGCGGTAGAGCAGGATGAACCCCAAAAGGCCCGATAGCAGGAAGGTGATGAGCCCGGCTGTCAGGCTTTTCCAGCCATCCCACCAGCGGCGGAAGCCAGCCGGGGCGCGGTCGGACCCCTTGGGCCATTCGGAGATGAGCACGTAGGCGATCACGGTCCACAGGATCCAGTGCAGGTGGGGTTGGAGGATGGCCCGCAGTGCCGGGAAAAGGGACGGGGCGACGGGGGTGAGCAATGCCAGGACCGCGATACCGCCCAGCCCGCCGATGCCGGTCAGCACCACCGCCTCGTACCCGCGTCGCTGGAGGAGGTACTTTTGTCCCGGTAGGACGACGAAGACAGTCGAATCGTCGGGGGCAGCCAGGAAGATGCTGGGGATACCGTTCATCATGGCGTAGCCGGTGATCATTCCCAGGAAGAAAAAGGCCAGAAGTTCCGGTGGCACGGACTCGTCCAGCGTGGCCGTGGCCAGGATGACGAAGCCAGCGACGTTGTAGATGTGCAGCGCCGGCACGAGCGACAGTACCGATGCTACCAGCGTGCCGCAGATGGCGTAGAACAGAAGCGTGATTTCATCCATGTGCCCAGTATACCGCCCACGCTCTTATGACGCAAGTGGCCAGGATTTTTGGCCTGATACTTGACCGACCTCCCACACCATGATACAATGTCCCAGGTGCGATCAGGCGTTGGATCACATGCGCTCTGATCTTAAACCGACGTAGTCATCAGGGGGTGACCATGGCTTGGCTGCTTTCGCCCGTTGGAATTGCTGTCATCGCTGTCCTCATCGTCGCCATTGCCACGCTCATCTACTGGAAGCGCGAGCCCATCAAGAGATGGCTCGGCCGCCAGGAAGTGGATGAGATCGAGTTGGGCGCCGGCCCCGTCAAAGTCAAACTCAAGGGCAAGAAACAGGCACAGACGTCCCCATCTTCCGCTGGCGTGGACTTCGGCGAGGGTGGCGATTTCACCGGCGCTACCATCCGCGGCATAGCCGGCCGCGATATCCGCCGTGGCGCCACCGCTGCCGAGTCGCCCGGCGGCAAGACCCCCGGCGTGGACTTTGGCAAGAAGGGCAAATTCGGCGACGCCGGGATTGAGGACGTCGCCGGCCGCGACATCGTGGAGGATTGACCTTGCCCATCGCCATCACTACGGGCTTTGTGGACCGCGAGCCCGAACTGGCCCTGTTCCGCCAGATGCTCGCTGGCGAAACCGACGAGCGCATCCTGCTCATCCTCGAGAGTGGCGAACAGGGCAAGACTTACCTCCTCTTGCGTCTCTTCCACGAGTGCGAGCAGCAACGCCCTCCTATGCCCGTCGCTCTCCTCGACTTCGACCAGCGCAAGAGTGCCCTGACCGACTACCTCAGCGTCGCCCGGGGCATTCGTCGTCATCTCGGCGACGGCTGCACCCCAGCCATCTGCGCTTGCGAGGACGCCATCGCCCGCGGCCATCCTCTCGTGAGCATCCGGACTGGCACGGGTGATGCGGGCGTGGACTGGGGTAGACGCGGGCGTTTTACCGAGGCCGACATCGCCGACGTCGCCGGACGCGATCTCATCCAGATCGGCCCTGTCTCCGAGGCTGCTCCCACCGCCCACCTGGTCGCTAGGCAGAGAGCTGACATGGGCCGCGCGCTATGCAGCGACCTGGCTGGCCTGGCTGATGCGCACCGCCGCGTAGTCCTACTGGTGGACACCTTTGAACACGCTCCCAGCGAAACATGCGCCTGGCTGGAGCAGTGGCTCTTCGAGTCGCTGCGTCACATCCTGCCTCACGTCCTCCTCGTCGTCGCCGGTCGTCCCGAATGCCAGACCTTCTTTGCCCAGCCCCGGCTGTGGAGTGACCTCGTCACTACCATTCACCGCTTCGCTCCCTTCAGCGACGACGACATCCTGGCGCACTACCGCCAGCGAGGGCTCCCCGTCGCCGAGGCGGAGACACCCCTCCTGCTCGATTTGGCGCGTTTGAGCCCGGCCAGGATGTCCCAGGTTGGCGACTGGCTACAGCAGACCCGGAGAGGTGCGCGATGAACGACGACGCCCTACGCGACCTCCTCTCCCGTGGTTTGTCGGACGAGGAAGTTGCCCGCGCCTTGCTCGACCTCACCTTGCAGGCCGCACCGCCCGACGTAGCCGATGCCGTTCGTGTGTGTGCCCTCCCCGCCTGGTTCGATGCCGGCCTCCTGGCCCTGCTCGCCGACCAGGACGAGGGGCAGGCTGCTGCCCGATTGGACCACGTCGCTGCCTTCTCCTTCGTACTGCCCCGCGAGGCTGGCGGTTACGTCTACCACGAGGCGACCCGGGCTCGCCTGCTCGATTGGTGGCGGGAGCCGGACAACTTCCAGCGCTTTGCGGCCCTCAATGATCGCCTGGCCCGCCCCTACCTGGCCCTGGCCCGTCACCACCGCCCCCGCCTGAGCGGCCCCGACTATCTGGACGCGCTGACCGCGATGGACGCCGCCTACCCCAACGTCCGTGCTGCCTGGGAGGGGGCCGTCGCGTCGCAGCATTGGGAACCGGCGCGGGATTTTGCCTACGCCCTGGCCGACTATCAAGACAGACGGGATCTGTGGAAAGAGAAGCAGGCCTGGGCTCAGCAGGGCCTCGTCGCCTGTGAGCACCTGGATGACCAGCCCGGCCAGGCTGATATGCAGATTATCCTGGGCAACGCCTACTCAGACTTGCCGACGGGGGATCGGGCGGCGAACCTGGAGCAGGCGATTGCCTGCTACCGCCAAGCCCTGCGCTTCTACACCCCGGAGGCCGCGCCCCTCCAGTATGCCATGACCCAAAACAACCTGGGCACCGCCTACTCTAGTCTGCCGACGGGGGATCGGGCGGCCAACCTGGAACAGGCGATTGCCTGCTACCGCGAAGCCCTGCGCTTTCGAACCCCGGAGGCCGCGCCCCTCGAGTACGCGACCACCCAAAACAACCTGGGCAGCGCCTACTCTAGTCTGCCGACGGGGGATCGGGCGGCGAACCTGGAGCAGGCGATTGCCTGCTACCGCCAAGCCCTGCGCTTCTACACCCCGGAGGCCGCGCCCCTCGATTACGCCATGGCCCAAAACAACCTGGGGCTAGCCTACGCGGGCTTGCTGACGGGGGATCGGGCGGCGAACCTGGAGCAGGCGATTGCCTGCTACCGCCAAGCCCTGCGCTTCTACACCCCGGAGGCCGCGCCCCTCGATTATGCCATGACCCAAAACAACATGGGCACCGCCTACGCTCAGTTGCCGACGGGGAATCGGGCGGCGAACCTGGAGCAGGCCATTGCCTGCTACCGCGAAGCCCTGCGCTTCTACACCCCGGAGGCCGCGCCCCTCGATTACGCCGGCACCCAAAACAACCTGGGCAACGCCTACGCTCAGTTGCCGACGGGGGATCGGGCGACGAACCTGGAGCAGGCGATTGCCTGCTTCCGCGAAGCCCTGCGCTTCTACACCCCGGAGGCCGCGCCCCTCCAGTATGCGACCACCCAAAACAACCTGGGCAACGCCTACTCTAGTCTGCCGACGGGGGATCGGGCGGCGAACCTGGAGCAGGCGATTGCCTGCTACCGCCAAGCCCTGCGCTTTCGAACCCCGGAGGCCGCGCCCCTCGAGTACGCCATGACCCAAAACAACCTGGGCACCGCCTACTTGGACTTGCCGACGGGGGATCGGGCGGCCAACCTGGAACAGGCGATTGCCTGCTACCGCGAAGCCCTGCGCTTTCGAACCCCGG